>Ga0210406_10000301_pt1 | contig 71687 bp, 65 predicted proteins | sample IncBWC30MmetaG_FD_155454 | JGI IMG/M metagenome (GOLD analysis project Ga0210406, IMG submission 155454) | Forest soil microbial communities from Barre Woods Harvard Forest LTER site, Petersham, Massachusetts, United States - Inc-BW-C-30-M | ecosystem: Environmental > Terrestrial > Soil >...
GGCGAGCAAGGTGGCCGCCAAGCGCGTCGACACAAAGCGTCGGCGGTAAACTTTCCCAGCATGACTCGCCGATACCTGGCCACCACGTTTTCCATTGCTGTTGCGGGTGCCCTTGCGATTGCGGCGTGTAGCACGGACGACGGCGGTGGCGCGACGGTCTGCACGGATGTGACCCTGTATCGCTTTTTGATCATAAGAAGCATTAGCAGTGGCAATTGTGGAGCGAAGCCAACTATTTGCTGGACTGTTTCTTGTGCAAGTCCGTGCAAACGGAAAGCGCGTTGTTCGGATTAACGGCGCTGTCACCTTCTTCGATGTGCTGGACGATGCCTTCTTTATCAATCACGATGTTCGCGCGCTGCGCCCATTGATAGGTTTCGCTCTGGACGTCGTATCCCTTTAGGATGCCGTAATCTTTAAGCATTTTTTTGTTCATGTCGCTGAGGAGCGGGAATTTGATGTCGATCTGCTTGGCGAATGCGGCATTTGCTGCGGGGGAATCCATACTTACACCGAAAACGACTGTGTCGTCTGAATCGATCTTACCGGAAGCGAGTCCAGCCTGGACCGCCTGAAGTTGCTTCGTTCAACCACCAGTGAAGGCGAGCACGTAAACGGCGAGGAAGACATTTTTCTTGCCGCGAAAGTCCGAGAGCTTGACGGTCTTCCATTGGTCGCTGAGAAGAGTAAAGTCTGGAGCATGATCGCCGACCTTGAGTGACGTCTTGGCGACCTGTTCCGTGTTTTGAGAGCCAGCCGGGGCGACGAAACACATGGGCGCTACGGCAAGCCATAGAACAGATGCAATTGCGCGTTTCATTTTTTGGATGCCTCCTTGGAATCAGGCACAGACACTGTATCGCAGCGCTACAACGGGGAAAACACAAATAAGGGGACTTGGCCGGAACAACTGGTGCGGAACATTTTTCGGGAAGTTTACGTAGATTAATGCAGAGGGAGTGTGGGTCATGAATCGAAAGTTAAGAAATGGATTCGGAGTCTTCCTCGTCACGGGCGTGGCGCTTTTGGGTACTTGCAGCTTGCTCTGGGCGCAGTCTGGCCAGAAGAAAGGTGGAACTCAAGACGACACCGATGCAGGAATCCGATTCCGTTTGCAAGCGACGGAAAAAGAGGTCGGCCTGCCCATTTACCCGGGAGCGAAGCCGCACGCCGAGAGCAAAGGCGATTCGCCTGCTGCAAATCTTGGATTCTGGGGCAAGTCGTTCGGGTTCAAGTTGGTGGTGCTGAAACTGGAATCAAAAGACGCGCCGACCAAAATTGCCGCGTTCTATCAAAAGGAACTGGCGAAGTACGGGAAGGTGCTGGATTGCACCCACCTCGAGCCGAAAACGGACGGCCAAAGCGTCAGCAAGACTCGCGAGACGCTGACCTGCGATGACACACCTGAAACCGGCGCAATGCTCTTCAAATCCGGCACCAAGAGCAAGCAGCATATTGTGGGGATCCAGCAAGACGGGCAAGGAAGCGTTTTTCAACTGGTCTTGGTCGATACGCGCGGCCTGGATGGTGACGAGCATCCTTTGTGAGGAGCCGTCTCGTTCCTCAAAGCGGACTGCGCCTTTGGAGGTCAGGCAACCCCAAGCGGCTGATGGTGGCATCACAGCGAGGGGAGTTTGGCCAGGCCGGTCCGACGGGGCAACTTATCGCAGCAACTGACCGAGAGTTCAGGCTATACTTAGACGCTGCGTAAGGCGTGAATTATTTGCCCGCTAGGGATTCCAGTCCTGAAGCCAGCGCAGCGACCCAAATTCAGATGGTGAGGTGAAGTTTGCGCCGCACTCTGCTTGCATGCATCACGGCAGTAGCATTCTTAGCCGCTGTTTCCGCCACAGCCCAAAACGCGGACAAATCAAAAAAGCCCAAAAAGAAAAAGGAAGAAGCCACGGCGACGGACAATTCCGCCGCGCCAGACAAGGTTCTTTATGACCGGGCCATGAAGGACATCAAGAAGGGCAGGCAGGAAGTCGGGAGACTGACCCTCCAGACGCTTATCAACACCTACCCCGACAGCGAATTCCTGGCCAAGGCAAAGCTGGCGATTGCGGATTCGTATTACAAAGAAGGCGGAACCGCCAATCTCACGCAGGCGGTCGCTTCCTACAAAGACTTTATCGTGTTCTTCCCTTTTCTGCCCGAGGCCCCATACGCGCAGATGCAAGTGGCAATGACTCACTACAAGCAGATGGAAAAGCCCGACCGCGACCGGACGGAAGCGCGCGCGGCTGAGGATGAGTTTCAGACGTTCCTGCAGAAGTATCCGAACGACCCGCTTGTGCCGCAGACTGCTCAACACTTGCGCGATGTACAGGAAATTCTGGCGGAGGGCGATTTCCGGATTGGCTACTATTACTACGTGAAGGGCGATCGCCGCGCTGCGGCGGGGCGTTTGATTTCCGTAACAAAGCGCTATCCGCTCTACAGCAAGGCAGACCGCGCTCTCTGGATGCTTGGCGATATTTTTGAAAAGAGCGAAAAGAAGGAAATTGCGGCGATCTATCTTGGGCGCATCGTGCGTGAATACCCCCTTTCCCCTTTAGCGGGTGATGCCAAAAACAAGCTGGTCGCGTATAACGTGCCTGTTCCCCAGCCAGACCCGAAGGCTCTTGCGTGGATGCAGGCAGAGCAGAGTGCGTCGCGTCCCAAACCTGGAGTGTTAAGCAAGCCCATGTCCCTTGTGAAGACGGGACCCGGAAAGGAGTTAATGGTTGCCGCGCGCTCGGGCGCACCGAATCTTCAGCCCGATGCCGACACTACTTCCGCAACGGACATTTTGACCGGTGGCGGAGGCCAAACGCGCATCGCAGGTGCGGGCGGCTCAAGCCCAACAGCCAACACAGCGGTGGTGGAAGTTGCTACACCGGGCAGCGGCGCAAGCGGCGGCTCTACTGTGGAAGCACCAGCTGACTCTCAATCTCCTGCCACTGACGCGGATCCAAACGCCTCGGGCGCTCCGCCAGCGACGGATTCGACTGCCACGCCGGCAGCCGGCGCAACAGCAACAGACGCTTCGGGCGCGGCAGGGACCGGAACCGCAGCCACTGATCCCGCACAACCTGCGAGCGGCCAGAGCGCGGATACCTCAAAAACGGACGCCGGCAAGGACAACGGCAAGGAATCTACGAGCAAAAAGAAAAAGGGAATAAAGAAAATCGTTCCCTGGTAATCGCTCTTGGCGATTCCCGGATTCCTATTTCGCAGATTATAGGACAGTTATTCAACTAGGCACGACCAGTGTCTACTTCCGACACACTACAGTTTCGTGGACGTTGACGCACTCCTCCCCGAATGCTCCAATACGAGAGTGGTACCGTGTCTGCGGGCCAGCTAGCTCGTGGTGCGCGGGGCGTGGGTTCTCGGAGGACCTTCGGTGGCCAAGATTCTCGTTGCGGACGACAACAGCAACATTCAAAAAATGGTCACGCTTGCCCTGAAGGATCAGGGCATTGATGTTGTTGCTGTGGGCAATGGCGAAGCCGCTGTTCGCAAAATTTCCGACATCAAACCGGATTTGGTTCTCGCCGACGTTTTCATGCCGGTTCGAAACGGCTATGAAGTCTGTAAGTATGTGAAAGATGATTCGACGCTTTCGCACATCCCCGTAATTTTGTTGGTTGGCGCATTCGATCCCCTGGACGAACAAGAAGCACAGCGAGTTGGAGCTGACGGTGTGCTGAAAAAGCCGTTCGTGCCGCCTGATCCCTTGATCTCCATGGTGAAGTCAGCTCTTGTACGCGCTGGCGTGCAAATTGGCGCACCGGCTCCACCACCGGCCCCGCCCAAGCCCGAAGCCGAATTTAAGCCGCTCGCGCTGCATATGCCGCCGCCTCCTGCTCCGGCATTCGAAGAGCCGCCGATTGAAGATGTTCCTGTGCGCCCCACTCCAATCAGTATTGACCGCGGAGCGCAGCCAATTGCGTTTGGCAGCTTGCTTGAAACTCCAGCTACTGCAGAAGAAGACGACGCAGCATTCGTTACTCCCGCTCACATGGAGCGCGACTGGAAAACGGAAGACATCGAAGAGGAAGAAGAGGTTGAAGAGAGCGAAGAGCCACGTGCCTCTTGGCGTCCCGGCGCCACCGATCTTGACGAGGATGAAGTTCCAGCTGGAAAGACGGATTGGCGCGAAGCTGCGTTTGCAAATGTGCCCGAGACTGCTGCTAAGCCGGCTTACACCAGCCATGAAGAAGAGACGTCTGCACCCATTGAAGCGGCTGCCGAATTAGTTGGCGCCGAACAGAGCTCGAGTAATGGGACTTCGGCTTATGCCGCCGAGGAGACTTGGTCCGCGGCTGTTGCAAAAGGCGTGGAAGAAGAGACCCGCGTAGCGGAAATCCAGGCACCCGAGCCGGTGTTCGTGGCGAGCACTGTACCCGAGACTGTCGTTGCGCAGGAACCTGTTCCCGCCAATTCAAATGGTTCCTGGATGAGCGTTGCACCCAGCCCGTGGGATGCCGAAGTCGCGAAAGCGAGCAGGCTTGCCGCAACCTGGGACACGGCGGTTGCCGTGGCGACGGAAACTCATCCTGCCGCAGTTGAAGTCGTAGAGCATTCCGCACCCGAACCGGCGGCGGAGCTAGTTCCCGAACCAGTTTCCTCTTCGCTGCCCGCCGCGACGGAAGAGGCGATTCGCGAAGAAGCAGCGCAAGTCGTCGAAGAGTCTGCGCACACGGTTGAAGAAGCCGCGCCGGAAACTCCCCAAGTGCGGTCGGTGCCGGAAGCAGTCACCGCTCCCCAACCGAGTGTGGACGACTTGGTCGCCAAAGTTCTCGCAAAAATGGATCCTTCCGTTCTGCAAGCGATGACCAGAGAGCTTTTGAAGCCGGTCATCGAATCCATCGTTCGCGACGAACTCAACAAGAAGTAGCCCGCTCCAAAAAAATCTAAATAATTTCCGCGCTCTCGCCTCGCGTTGACGCGCTCTCTTTTCTCCCCGTATAGTCAAAGATTACCTTTTGCGCTTTTATAGCATCTATACGCCCCCGCCTGGGGAGAGGAGTCCTTCGAGGAATGGCCCGCGAGATCGCCAAGGCGTACGACCCGCAGCTCATTGAGAGCAAGTGGGCGGAATTTTGGTCGAGCGGCAACCTGTTCCGCGCCGATCCCGCTGCGCCTGGGCCTGCTTTCTCTATCGTGATTCCTCCGCCGAACGTGACTGGTTCGCTTCATATCGGCCACATGCTCAATCACACGGAGATAGACATTCTGACGCGCTGGCACCGTATGCGCGGCTTCAACACGCTCTATTTGCCGGGCATGGACCACGCGGGAATTTCCACGCAGCGTGTCGTAGTGAAACTACTGGCCGACCAAGGTATTGACTACCGCGCGCTGGGCCGCGAAGAGTTTGAAAAACGTGTTTGGGAATGGAAAGCCGAAAGCGGCGGACAGATTACCAAGCAAATGCGGCAGATCGGCGAGACTTGCGACTGGTCCCGCGAACGATTCACGCTTTCTCCGGAATATTCGGAAGTGGTGCGCGAAGTTTTTGTGCGGTTGTACGAAGAGGGGCTGATTTATCGCGCGCACTATCTGATCAACTGGTGCCCCAACTGCTTGACGGCGCTGAGCGACCTGGAAGTGACGCACGAAGAGCGGCAGGGGCATCTTTGGCACATCCGGTATCCCTTGGCAGATGGAAGCGGCCATCTCGTCGTGGCAACGACGCGCCCCGAAACGATGCTGGGCGATACAGCGGTTGCCGTTCATCCGGAAGATGAGCGCTACAAGAACCTGATCGGCAGGAAGGTGAAGCTGCCGCTGATGAATCGCGAGATTCCCATCATCGGAGACACGATGGTGGATCGTGAATTCGGTACGGGCGCCGTAAAACTCACACCGGCTCATGATCCAAACGACTTCGAAGCCGGTAAGCGGCACAACCTGCCGGAAATTGACGTGATGACCGACGACGGTCACATGAACGCCAACGCAGGCGCGTATGCAGGCGTGGACCGTTTTGCTGCGCGCAAGAAAATCGTCGAAGACTTGAAGGCGCAGGGCTTGCTGGAGAAAATCGCGGATTACACGCTTTCGGTTGGGATTTGCGAACGCTGCCGGACGATCGTAGAACCGCGCGCGTCGAATCAATGGTTCTGCAAGATGAAGCCGCTGGCCGAGCCTGCGCTGGCCGCCGTCGAGCGCGGCGAAATCCTGATGGTTCCAGACAACCGCCGCGAAGAGTATTTCAATTGGCTGCGTAACATTCGAGACTGGGTGATTTCGCGGCAGCTTTGGTGGGGCCACAGAATTCCTGCCTGGCATTGCGGAACGTGCGGCGAAATTACGGTTGCGCGAGAGACGCCCACGAAGTGCCCAAAGTGCGGCGGGACGCAACTCAGGCAAGACGAAGACGTGCTCGACACGTGGTTCAGCTCAGCGCTGTGGCCGTTCGCTACACTGGGTTGGCCTGAGAAAACGCCGGACTTCGAAAGATATTATCCGACCAGCCTGCTGATCACCGCGTACGACATTATTTTCTTTTGGGTCTCGCGCATGATCATGATGGGCTTGCACTTCACGGGGAAAGTTCCCTTTCGCGCTGTCTATCTACACTCGCTCGTGCGAACCACAAGCGGCGAGAAGATGTCTAAGTCCAAGGGCACTGGCCTTGACCCCGTGCAGCTGAATCAGGAATACGGCACAGACGCGATGCGCTTCTGCCTAGCTTCGATAGCGGCGCCCGGCACAGACATCGTGATGAGCGAAGACCGCATGCTTGGCGCGCGGGCTTTTGCGAACAAGATTTGGAATGCCGCGCGGTTTTTGTTCGTCAATCTGGACAAATACGAACAGACCGGCGCCTCGTTGGAAAAACTCGCCGCGCCGGAAGTTCGCGTTGGTGCTCCCTATGCTTTCGGCGGAAAGATTCCCCTTGCAGACAAGTGGCTCTTCGCGCGCCTTGCAGAAACGATCAAAACCACGAATCAGGCATTCGACACTTATCGCTTCCACGAAGCGGCTCAGGAAATTTATCAATTTTTCTGGGGAGACTTTTGCGATTGGTACATCGAATGGGTCAAGCCGGAATTGCAAAGCGCCACTGCGGAGCGCGCTGCTGTGGCATGGAAGAATTTATTTGCAGCGTTTGACGCGGCGTTGCGACTGCTGCATCCCGTCATGCCTTTTTTGACCGAGGAGCTTTGGCACCAACTTCCGCAAAAGGAAAGTGCGAAAACCATCGCGCTCGACGCGTATCCTCTTGCGGCGGACGCGTGGAAAAATCCCGCTGCAGTCGAGGAATTTGCGTTCCTGCAAGACATCATCAAGTCACTGCGAGAAGTCCGCGCGCAGATGAAACTGGACCCGAAGAAAAAAGTGAAAGCGGAATTTTCGAGCTCGGACCCTAACCTGCGCGCTTCCGTAACGGCGAACCTGGATGCGATCTTGCGGCTTGCGATTCTTTTGGAATTGAGTGTATCGTCCGACCGGCTGGAGCAGTCCGGCGGCTCTGTGCGCTCGACTGCTCAATTCGATCTGCGAATTCCTTATTCAGACGTTGTGGACATCGTGGGGGAATCTGTGCGCTTGAAAAAGGAAATCGAAGGTCTTTCCAGAGCAATTCATTCCAAGGAAAAACAACTTTCGAATGAAACGTTCCGCAGCCGCGCACCGGAAAAGATCATCGAGGAAATGGAAGCGGCGCTGGCCGAACAAAAAATTGAATTGCAAAAACTGAAAGACCGCTTGTCCCAACTAGGTAGTTGAGTCATAGTCCGCAAACTATCATGAATTGGAATACAGACTATGTTTCCGAGCTCGTGCAACGCGCGCTAGCGGAAGACGTCGGTTCAGGCGACACAACCGTGCTCGCCACGATTCCAGCTTCGGCGAAGGGCCGGGCGCATATCGTGGCGCGGCAGGATTTGATTTGTGCCGGGTTGCCTCTTGCAGAAAGCGTGTTTCGCGCGCTCGACCCGGAAATACAGATTGAATTTCGTGCCCGCGACTCGGAAGCCATCCCCAAGGGGCACGATCTGTTGCATTTGGACGGCAGTGCCCGCGCTATTCTGACCGGTGAACGCACGGCGCTGAACTTTCTGGCGCACCTCAGTGGCATAGCGACCCTGACGCACAGATTCGTCGAGCGGCTCGCGGGAACGAATACACGCATCCGCGATACGCGCAAAACTACTCCTGGTCTGCGGCTGCTCGAAAAATATGCAGTGAAAATGGGCGGAGGCACGAATCATCGCATCGGCCTCTATGACGCCGTGCTGCTCAAGGAAAATCACATCGCGCTTGCGGGCAGCGTGAAGCAGGCGTTGGGACAGGCGCATGCGTACACAGCGTTGCACGCTCGCCCTGCCGCGATGACGGCGTACGAAGAGACCGAGCCGCCTTCTCGCACGCTCGGAACACCGTTGCCCGTGCAAATTGAAGTGCGCAGCATGAGTGAATTGCGGCAAGCTGTCGAAGCGGGCGCGGATTCCGTGCTGCTCGATAACATGTCGGTCGAGGAAGCGCGTGAGGCCGTTGCACTGGCGCGGCAACTGCGCGCCAGCGTACTCGTCGAGATTTCCGGTGGCATCACGCTCGAAAACGCGCGCGCTTACGCCGAAACCGGGGCCGATTTTCTCTCTTCGGGCTCGCTCACACACTCGGCGCCCGCCGCCGACCTAAGCTTGCTTGTGGATAGCATCGTGGACAAGTAAGCTCGGACGCGCACGATAACTTCATGCCTAAATCGAAACCAGTTTTGCCGGGAACGACGGACCGGCGCATCACTGCGCTGGTTACTCTGCTTGCGGAAAATGCAACGATCGTCATCAGCGGCGCGCGGATCGCGCGGGAAATTGGCGTTTCGCGTTCGACTGTGTGGCGCTGGGTGCAGCGGCTGCGAGAGCTTGGCGTGCGCGCAAAGGGTCACCCGCGCACGGGCTACTACCTGGAAAAAGTTCCAGACCTGCTCACGCCGGACATGCTCAAGGACCGTCTGAAAGGCAGCATTTTCGGCAAGCACATCTACCATTTTTTGCGTACGGATTCGACAAATCGCGTCGCGATGGAGCTTGGTTATACGGATGAGCCTGAGGGCGCGGTCGTGCTTGCCGAAGAACAGACCGCGGGGCGCGGCCGGGCAGGGCGCGCGTGGCATTCCGAACGCGGCACGGGAATCTATGTCACGCTGTTGCTGCGTCCAAGAATTTCTCCAGTGCAGGCGCCGTTGCTCACGATGATGGCCGGACTCTCCGCGCGTACCGCGATTCAGGCGCAGACCGATTTGACGGTGGACCTGAAATGGCCCAACGATTTGATGCTTGGTGGCAAGAAACTCGGCGGCATTTTGACAGAAATGTACGCGGAGCCGTCGCAGGTGCGGTTTGTTATCGTCGGAATTGGGATTAACGCGAATCAGGAGAAATTTCCGGCTGAACTGGCTGCTACTGCGACCTCCCTGCGCGTACAAACGGGTCGCGCACAATCGCGCATGGAATTGCTAGTTCGGTTGCTGCGGGAATTCGAGACCGACTACAATCGTTTACTGAGTGAAGGATCCGCAAGCGTGACGCAGCGCTTCGAAGCAGTATCCAGCTATGCGCATGGGAAGCGCGTGACCGTTTCGAATGGAAGAGAGACGTACGGCGGCGTTACGGCCGGACTCAGCCGCGAAGGGCTGTTGCAAGTCGAACGCGAGAGCGGCGACGTCGTGACGGTGATTGCGGGCGACGTGCGAGAGGCAGTCTAGATGCTCCTGACGATTGACGTCGGCAATACAAACAGTGTGCTGGGCGTATTTCGCGGGGAAGAGTTGATCGCGCACTGGCGTCTGACGACGGCGCGGCTGCAAACCGTGGACGAATACGGCGTGCTGACGCGCAATCTTTTTACGTTGAAAGATCTCGATCCGAAATCGGTGACCGGAATCATCATCAGCTCCGTCGTGCCACCTGTGAATTCTACGCTCGGTGAAATGGCGCGCATCTATTTTGGACAGAAAGCACTCTTCGTCGAACCGGGAGTGAAAACGGGAATGGCTGTGCTCGTAGACAATCCGATGGAAGTCGGCGCGGACCGTATTGTGAATGGCGTGGCGGCGTTTCATCAATACGGCGGGCCGTGCATCGTGGTGGATTTCGGTACTGCGATTACGTTCGACGCAATCTCCGCCAAGGGCGAATATCTGGGTGGGGTGATTGCGCCGGGGCTGGGCATTTCTTCGGAGGCGTTATTCGCGCGAGCCGCGAAGTTGCCGCGCGTGGAAATCAAGGACCCGGGCAGAGTGATCGGCACGAACACGGTGACACACATGCAAGCCGGGCTCTACTATGGCGCAGTAGACATGGTGGATGGCATGTTGCAGCGGATGAAAGCGGAGCTTGGCGGCACCGCGCATGTAGTCGCAACTGGTGGGCAGGCGAGTCTCGTGGCGAAGGGATCGAAGCACATCGAACATGCCGATGAATTTCTGACACTCACCGGCCTGCGGCTGATTTGGGAAAAGAACCAGCCACAGGAAGCGCTGAAGAAGTCCGACAAGAAGGCGGGACTGTAAATTCGTAGATGAGCGGCTGGAATTATTTCAACTACTTCACGGAAATCGAAGAATATTTCTGGAAGAAACGCGGAGCGAATCTGCTGGTCTCTCCGCTGGATTGGGCGATTATGGAGGCGTGGCAACAAGCGGGCGTTCCGCTGGAGGCAGCGCTCAAGGGAATCGACCGCGCGTTTGAAAGCCATGCGCGCTCGCGGCGTGGAAGCAAGCCGATGAAGAGCCTCGCATACTGCACGGATGCGGTGCTCGAGGCTGCGGAAGAGGCGCAAGAAGCCGCAGCCGGTGGATATTCGGCGGCCGAAGCCTCCAAGAAAACAGAAGCATTTTCGCGCGACGCGCTTCGCGTTCATTTCGACAAGAATCGAGAGCGGCTGGAGCAGGTTGCGACGGATGCCACATCAGCACAGCCGGAACTTGCGGCTCGATTGCGCGAATGCGCACAATCGCTGGCGCAGTGCGCGGTGATAGTAGATTCGCCCGCGGCGCTTGATCTTGAAGATTTGGAACGGCGGTTAACCGTGCTCGACGACAAAATTCATGCAGCTTTGTTGGGCTGCGCAAAAGAGGAATTGATGTTACGCGTTCGGCGCGAGATGGATGGCCAGCTCGCCATGTATCGCGGGAAAATGCGCGCGGAACAAATCGCGCTCGTCGAACGGCAATATTTGCAGAAGCGGCTGCTGGAGGAATTTCGCCTGCCGCGGCTGAGTTTGTTTTATCTCCAGCACTAGCACAGAGCGGCGCCGGAAAGTCGCCACTACACTTTCAACAAAAATCGGAGCAGAATGGGGTCCGCAGAATGTCGGAAGAGTTCATGGTATCAATCGAGAAACTTGTGTACGGCGGGGATGGCCTTGCGCACGAAGGCGAGCGCACAGTGTTTGTTCCATTTGTGCTGCCTGGTGAAGAAGTGCGGGTCGCACTGAAGTCCCAGAAAAAAAAACTGGTGTGGGCGAGTCCCGTTGAAATTGTGAAGCCGGCGAAAACGCGTATCAGCCCGCGCTGTTCGCACTTCAAGACCTGTGGCGGCTGCCAGTATCAGCATATTGATGCCGCAGAACAGGTCCACTTCAAGAAAGACATTCTAGTGGAGACCCTGTCGCGCCTCGGCGGAATCCGCTGGAACGGCGAAGTTCGCGAGCATTCGGCTGCGCCGTACGAATACCGCAACCGAGCGCAATGGGCCGTGCGCTCCGCGATGCCGCGTGCCATTGGATATTTCCTGCCCGAAAGCTCTCAAATCGTGCCGATTGACGAATGCCCCGTGCTTTCGCCGCTGCTGGCTCGCACGTTTCACCAACTGCAGGACATCACGCGTTCCAATTCCCTTTCCGGCCAAGTGCACGAAATCGAGGCCTTTGCGGATTCGAACGACGAGAAACTGGCGCTCAATATTGCCTTCCACGAGTTCGAACAGGGTCCAGCCGCGCTAATCAAATTCTTCAAGGATGCGTTGCCGCAGCTTGAAAGCTTGCTACTTCTCGACCAGAAGAAAGACCGGTTTGAACTCTCGGGACCAGGGTTTCTTTCACACAAAGCGGGCGGATTCGATTTTCGCGTGAACCATTTGTCCTTTTTCCAGGTGAACCGCTTTCTGATTGAAGACCTCTTGCAATCGGTGGTCACGGGCAAAAAGGGGGCGTTGGCGCTCGATCTCTACGCGGGCGTAGGGTTCTTTTCTCTCTCACTTGCCAAGACCTTCGAGCGCGTCATCAGCGTGGACGCCAATCTGTCCGCAATACGAGATTTGCGCACGAACGCGGAGGTCGCTGGCCTCTCCGTCACATCACACAATACTCACACCGAAGAGTTCTTGAAGAAGTTTGACGAAAAACCCGACCTGGTCGTTCTCGATCCGCCGCGCTCGGGCTTGGGTCAAGCCGCCTCCGCAAAACTCGCGGAACTGCAGGCACCGGAAATTGTCTATCTTTCGTGTGACCCCTCTACACTTGCGCGCGATCTTGCAGTTCTTCTGCAAACGGAACGCATGCCCTCCGGGGAAAAGCCCAACGCGCCGCGTTACGAAATCGCTTCCGTCCAGCTTTTCGACCTTTTCCCACAAACCCATCACATTGAAACCCTCGTGCATTTGAGGCGCGGCACGTGAAGCTCCCGGCCGTCTGCCTCGCCGCCACATTTGCTGGCGGCGTCGCACTCGGCCTGTTTAGCCCTCTTGGCGCTTTCGCTTCATCCGCTTCTCTGATTCGCGCTGTTCTTCTTGTCGCTGTAGCGCTGCTTTTCCTCAGCAGCCAATTCCTCGCGTCGCCAACTTCAGCCACCGCGCAGCCGCCAGATCAAAAACAGAAAAGCCAATAGGAAGACAAATCCAAGCGCCGCCTGATACTCGTGATTTTTTTTGTACTGCGCGAACGAAAAGGCTCCTGCTCTGCCTTCTTCAATGAGAGCAGGCGTCAATCGGGGGAAAAATAGTGGCACGCGCTTGGCATAAACCTCGAATGACTCTCCAAAGTGGCCGCGCAGCTCGCCCTCTTCCCTTCGCATCACAACGAAATACACCACTGCAAAATAGATTCCCAATATCACTGCGGAAATCCAAGAATGCATCGTCCACGCTGCCCCAGCTGTCAAAATCGCGCTTCCAAGATAAAGAGGATTCCGCGTGTGCGCGTAAGGACCAGTTGTCGTGAGCACTTCTTGTTTCTTCAAATAGCCCGCCGCGTACGCTCGCAGCCACAACCCAAAAATTCCAATCGCCGCTCCAATCGCGATGCTTTTCGGATTTGGCCGCGCAAACCACAACACGACAATCGCCAGCAAATAGCCAAGCCGAACGCGCCAGCGCGCAATCCACTTTGCGCCGTTCACGGCAGCACCTGCGCCTTACACAAGGCATCGAGCACGTCGCCAACGCCGATCTCTAGCAGGGACGGGTGCGGCGCATCGTGCCGCTTGTAAGTGGGCTCCACGCCCGGCGCGCGCAAAATAATTCCCTTTCCCGAATATGGGCCGTTTCTTTCCGGATCTGTCGGCCCAAAGATCGCGATTACCTTTGTCCCCAGCGCATCGGCAAGATGCATTGGCCCTGTATCGCCAGCGATCACACAACGTGCTCCTTGCAGCAACGCCATTAACTCGCCAAAGCTGCCGCTGTAAGGAAATGGAGCCGCATCACCTGCCGCAGCAAGCACTCCATCCGCAAGTGTCTTCTCTCCCGGACCGTAATTAATCACCGATCGCATTCCATATTCCCCACGGAGCCTTTGAGCAAGCTGTCCGTAGCGTTCCGTGGGCCAGCATTTCGAAAGCCAGCCTCCACCCGGGCTCAGGACAAAATAGTTTCCGATGTCCCGCCCTTTCAAGATGTCGCATACCCTCTGCTGCGCATCCGCAGGCGCGCCCAATGAAAACCTGCCAACCGGTTTCGCCGCTCCCGCGCGCAACGAGAGTTCTCCATTTTTGTCGGCAACATGCGCGGAGTGTACCTGCACCCGTTCGGTATAGAGCATCGGCACGCCAAATTCCCGAACGCTTTCCGAAGAAAACCCGATCCGCTGCGGCACTCGCGCAAAAAAAGGTAGCGCAGCTGATTTCCATAACCCCTGGTAATCAAGCGCAGTAGAAAATTGTTCCCTACGAATCCGCGCGCGCATTTCGACGACCGACGAAAACGAACGAGTCTCAACATCCCATATTTCCGTCGCGAGGCTCGCGGACGCGACAAGCCCATGCCACCGCGGGTGGGTAAGCCAAACAATTTGCGATCTCGGAAACGTTTCGCGCAGCGCGGCGACCGCCGGAAATGCGTGAACGATGTCGCCCAGCGATCCGAGCCGCACGACGAGAAATTTTGGTTCAGGCATGCGGCGCCTTGCGAACTGTCTCAATCAAATCGCGCGTCGAATGGTCTTTCCGATCCCCGACGATCGCGATGCGAATGCCGAGCCGCTCCGCCGTAGCGCGCTCGGGCACGCTCGCCTCCGTATAGTCAGTGCCTTTCGCATGAACGTTCGGCCGCAATTCGTTTAGCAGCGCTTCCACATTCGGTTCCGCAAATAATACGACGTATTCTACCGCGCGAATCGCAGCCACGAGCCGCGCCCTCGCGTTCTCGTCTAAAATTGGCCGGCCAGGCCCTTTGAGGGCGCCAACGCTCGCATCCGCATTCACGCCGACAATCAAAATGTCGCCTTCTGCTTTTGCGCCCTGAAGATAACGAACGTGGCCAACATGCAGTGTGTCAAAACAGCCGTTCGCAAAAACAATTGTTGCTCCCGAATGCCGCAGTCCAGCAGCGATTTCTCGCAACGCGTCGCGACTCACAATTTTTGCGTTGGTGTTTAGCATGCGTCAGGAGCCGGAAATCTCACGCCGGATCGTCTCGAGCAACTCGGCTTGCGAAACCGTCGCTGTGCCGCGCTTCATTACGACCAGTCCGCCCGCGATGTTCGCAATGTGCGCAGCCTCAAGCGAAGACGCTCCGCTAGCAAGGGCGAGCGTGTAGGCGGCAAGCACGGTGTCACCTGCCCCGGTGACGTCCACGGCTTGATCGCTGCCATGCATGGGAATTTGTGTGAATCGTTTGGCTTCTTTTTCGAACAGCGCCATTCCGTCGCGCCCTCGCGTTACGAGCAACGAATTCATTTTCATCGCGGCGAGCGTTGCGCGGCCGCAGCGTTCGAGCTCCGCTACATTCTTCCCAATCGCAGTGTGGTGCAGCGCTTCCAATTCCGCCTCGTTCGGTGTTGCAGAAACAACTGCACTCACCGCGTAGCGCGTCAGGCCGTGCCGCGCATCCAGCGTGATTGGAATTTTCTTTCTTAGCTTCTTGGTCGCCAGGAGTACGCTTTCGGGCGTCGCGGCTCCAAATCCATAATCAGAAATGGCCAAAGCATCAGCCTTACACAATTTGGAAAACAATTTATTTGCGAGTTGCGTATGCACTCTTTCTGGCAAAGATTCACGCGGTTCCCGGTCCACACGCAGCACTTGCTGAGCCGTGGTGTGCGCCCATCCGGCCAGAAAGCGGGTTTTCGTCGGAGTCGTCCAGTTTGCAAGTTGTACCATTCCGGAAGTGTCCACGTGCAGTCCATCAAAGTATTCGGCCAGAGCCTCTCCCGCCGCGTCCTTCCCAACGACAGTAACCGGCATAACGTTCGCACCGAGTGCGGCCAGATTATTCGTTGCGTTCGCTCCTCCGCCCGGCACGAGCCGCGTCTCCTTGTGTTTCAGAATCAGCACGGGCGCTTCACGCGATACGCGCGAAATATCTCCATATTGAAACTCATCCGCGACAAAATCGCCGTAAAGAACGACTCTCTTGCCTCGAAACTGCTCGACGATTTCCGCCAGCCGCGCCAAATCCGCGGTTTGCTCTGCGCTTGCTTGTGCCTTGAGGCGATTCATTTCTGTTGTCCTAGAATCCATTCGACAGCATCACTCAAACCGTCGGCCACAAAATCAGGCTGGCGCGGCCAGCCTGCGACATGCCACGCAAATTCCCCTTCGCCATATCCCGTGCGGACTAGAATGCTCCTCCCGCCAACGCGGTGTCCCAGTTCGATGTCCGAGTGCCGGTCGCCCACAAAAAGGGACCGCGTTAAATCCAGACCATGCTCTTTCGCTGCACGTTGCGCCATTCCCGGCTGTGGCTTCCGGCAATCGCATGGAGGCAAAGACGCATGCGGGCAGTAGTAGATCGCCGTGAGTCTCGCGTTTTCCTTCGCTAGCTCTTTTTGCATGAGCGTGTTCACTTCTGTCACAACGCTTTCCGGAAAATATCCGCGCCCAACACCCGATTGGTTGCTAACCACAATAACTGGATAATCGGCCCGATTCAGCCGCGCAATTGCCGCAGCCGCGCCCGGCAAGATACGAAGCCGGCTCGCGTGATTCAGGTATCCAACTTCCTCAAGAATCGTCCCATCCCGGTCCAGAAAAACAGCTGGGCGCATAGCCTTGCCATCAAACAGAAGTCACCGCCAACTGATTTCGTACAGCCGCTTCTACCATTATCGGCGTAACCGCTTTCATGCAGCGGTGATCCGTTGGGCATCTCCGCAAAAAGCACGGACTGCAATAGGGTTTTTGCTGCACTACCGTGCACTTTGGGGTCACCGGCACAGTGCCATTCGGATCCGTCGGTCCAAATACCGCGACAATTGGCAATCCCACAGCGGCTGCCACATGCATCGCGCCAGAATCGTTTCCAAGGAACAAATTGCATCGCGAAAGTAGCGCAGGCAAGTCCGCAATTTGCGTTTTGCCCGTCAAATCAATCGGCTTCTTTTTCAATCCAGCCAAAATTGCCGTCGAAACGGGCGCCTCTCCTGCCGTGCCGAAGAGAATCACGTTCGCATCATTCGGATTGGTCAAATGATTCAGAGTCTCCGCAAAGCGATCCGACGGCCAGCACTTTGCGGAGCCATAGGCGGCTCCGGCTCCTACGGCAATCCGCGTCGCGCCCTTCTGCGCGCCAGACGCGACGAGAAATTCCTCAGCTCTGCGGCTCTTTTCCGCCGGAACCTTCAATTCGATCCACGGCACTTCCGGCAGTGCATCTATCAGTCCGGCACGCCGCAACAGCTCCAAATAGTAAAACTTCTCGTGGGTTGGAATCTCTCCCGTTCGCGGCACGGGGATGGCTTTCGTCAACAACAAACCGCGTCCATCTCTGGAATAGCCAATTCGCTCTGGAATTTTCGCTCGCCACGCCAACCAGGCTGCATCAAACGCGTTTTGCAGCAGCAGAGCCATATCAAATTTTCGCTCGCGCAATTGTGTTGAGAGTCTTTCTCGTCCCGCGATTCCCCGATGCTCTCCAGCCAGATCGTACGCAATCAATTCGTCTGCAATTCCCTGATCACGGTAAATATCGAGCACGTAAGGCCTCGCAACAACCCCGATTTCCGCTTGCGTACATTTCTCCCGCACTGCGCGCAAAGCCGGCAATACCATGATCGCGTCACCTATCCAATTCGTCGCTCGAATCAGGATTTTCAAGCGGCAGCTCCCTGCCTTTCGTGCAGTAGCCGCTCCAACAAAGCCTGAAATTCGTTTTCGGAGGAGAGCAATGTCTCAATCACTGCAACATAGACAGGCAGCTCTCCAAAGTCCGCGCCCCGAAGATTCTGCTCATCTTTCTCGGTGGTGACGAGCGCGGTTGCGCGAGCGCCCCGAACGGCAGACAGGATTTGCTCGACGTCCTGCTCCTTGTAGCGATGATGGTCCCGGAAACTCATTGTTCCGTCCACTTGAAGGTTCCAACGCCTCAGATCGCTGAAGAACACCTGTGGGTTGCCCACGCCACAAAATGCAAAGAATGAATGAGTCGCTAATTGCGCTGGATCAAGAAATGTTCCCCTCGCGCCAGGCTTCCGGAAGCCAACCAGTTTTGTCTGCGCATAAAAAACTGCTTCGTCGTGAGAGGTTGCAAGGCGTGACGCCTCGGACGCGCGTGTGACGACAAGAATATCCGCTCTACCAAAGGCAGAAATGGGCTCGCGCAAAGTTCCCGACGGAAGGAGCCATTCTTTCTGAAGTTTTTTTGTGCCGTCCATCATCAGGATGTCCACATCACGAGCAAGCTGAACGTGCTGGAATCCGTCATCGAGCAGGAAAATATCAACCGGCGATTCCCCTTCGATTCTGCTTCCCGCCGCATGGCGATCCGCTCCGACACCAAACTTCACGTTGTCCCCCAATCGCCGCCTCAAGAGATCAACCTCGTCACTCGTGCCACCCGAACCACGGTATCCGCGAGTCAGTATTCCTACTCTTTTTCCTTCAGCAAGGAATCTTTCCGCAAGATAAAGAACCATTGGCGTCTTGCCCGTCCCGCCGACCGTCAAATTCCCAACACTGATCACCGCCGCATTCAACCGCTTCCTCTTCAATACTTCCTTTTCATACAAGAGAATCCTGAACCGCGCCGCAACTCCGTAAATCTGAGAAAGCGGCCAAAGCAGGATTCGAATTGGCAGCGGCAAGCTCATTCAGTTGCGTTGCGCCTTTGCCAATTGCTTCTCGATTTCCGCAAGCGCGCGGTCCGTCGCGCCACGGCTCTCTTCCACCAATCGCTGCGCCTTCTGCCCCATGCGCGACGCTCGTTCCGGCGAACGCAACAATTCGATCCACGTCACACCCGCGTCCTCCGGGCTCTCCACTTGCACCGCCGCGTCCGCAGCCACGAATCGCTGGGACATCTCCGCGAAATTTTCCATGGACGGCCCGAATACCGGCACTTTTCCAAACGCCGCCGGCTCCAGAATATTATGTCCGCCCGATTCCACCAGCGACCCGCCAACAAACACGCCGTCCGCAATTCGATAAAGGGACGCAAGCTCACCGATGCTGTCCAATAGCAAGACCGTCACATCATCTGAAATGCTTGTGATTGCGCCATTCGCGGATGCGCCAGAGGGTGACGCAACTGCAAGCTGCGATCTTCGAATAAATGTGCGGTGAGAATCCTCGATGAATTGTGCCGCCTCTTCGAACCGCTCCGGTTTTCGCGGCGCCAGCACCAGCAGCGCTTTCTGGTAGTCGCCTTGCGCCACACCAAACGCAATCAGCGTCAGCGGTTCCTCGTTTGCGACGACGCTTCCTGCCACGATCAACGGCCGCCGCCCGCGCTCCGTCACTTCTTTCTCAAGCCATTGCGCCAAGGGCGTCGCCTTCGGCAATTCCTGGTCATACTTCACGTTGCCGCTCGTCTTAACGCGATCCGCACGCGCGCCAAGCGCTCGCACGCGTTCCGCATCTTTTTCGCTCTGCATCAAGAACGCGGAAGCGAACCTCAGCGCGCTCCGCAAAAACGGCCTCAAATAAAATCCCGCGCGCTTCAACCATTTCTCGTACCGCGCGAAACTCCGGTCCGAAATTCTTCCACTCACAAAAACAACGGGAACACCACTCCGGCCTGCCTCCCGCAGAAAATTCGGCCAAATCTCCGTCTCCAGAACAATTACAATCGCAGGCTTCACCGCAGCCAGCGCCCGCTTCACGCAGAACGCCCAGTCCAGCGGAAAATAGATCACCGCTTCCGCAAAAGGCATCCTTTCGCGAGCAATCGCCTGTCCCGTAATCGTCGTAGTCGAAACAATCAGCGGCCGCCCCGGATAGCGTTCCTTTAGTTTCTTGGCAAGCGCCACACTCGAAAGCGCTTCTCCCACCGACACCGCATGGAGCCATATCGCGCCTTTTCGCTCCGCTGGCAGCTTCTCCAATCCCGGAAATGAAAATCCCAAGCGCTCACCTAGATTCGATAGATATTTCCCCTGGCTAATTCCTTTGATAATCCAATAAGGCGCAAGCAGCAGTGCGGCAATCGTCATCATCAGGCTGTAAAAGAAATACACGAACTAGGGCTCCGGTCTGCTCCGCTTCCATACTGCTGCGTCCATGCAGGGCAACCCTGCACCCACCCAAGGAATCGAAGGCGTCGAGATGGGAAAAGTTTATTATAAACGCATGAGAAAAGCCGCCCTCACGCTTCCTTGCGCCGCACTTCTCCTGTTTTCGACTTCATCTGCTCAACAACAGCAATCCGCACCCATGCGAACCTCCGCGCTCGACTCGCACGAAGGCATGACCATCGCCGCCGAACCCTGGACCAACGTTGACCAATATAAACAAGCCTTCCCCAAAAAGAATCCGTACTCCTCCGGCGTCCTCGCCATTCGTGTAATGTTCCGCAACGAAAGCGCCGACAGTATTCGAGTCAATCTCAGCCGCATTCGTCTGTCGGTAGAGATTGACGAAGGAAATCGCCAGGATCTTCCTTCACTCACCTCGGAAGAAGTCGCCGACGTCGTCTTCCGTTCAAAAACAAAAGATCCCAGCCGCCGCACACGTTTGCCGCTCCCGCTCCCTTCTTCCACAAAAGTCGGTCATGACAAAAATTGGACCGAGCTCGCCAGACAGGCAGAAGAGGCCGGCTTTCGTGCGGGAGTCGTTGCGCCGCGCAGCACATCTGAAGGGTTGCTCTACTTCGACCTGCAAGGCCAATATGATCTGCTCAGCAACGCTCGGCTCTATGTTCCCGAACTCATCGCCCTCGAAAAAAATCGCGGCCTCCTCTTTTTTGACATTGATTTGAGTCGCGCGACTCCACGCTGATTGCATTTTTCTCCTGTTCCAAAAAATTTCTTCCACAGCGTCAATTTGCGTGCTCCACTTCCCTCGGCTACCATGCTTACGTCACAAAAAAATTTCCTGAACGGAAGCAATGCTCCCTTTTCTCGAACAACTAAATCCGGAACAACGCCTCGCTGCCGAAACCACCGAAGGGCCGCTGCTCATCCTTGCCGGCGCAGGCACGGGTAAGACTCGCGCCATCACCTTTCGCATGGCGAATCTTATTTCCAAAGGCGTGCCTGCCGAAAATATCCTCGCCGTCACATTCACCAATAAGGCGGCCGAAGAAATGCAAACGCGCGTCTCCGATCTTCTTCTGCGCGCCGGAATCCCGCCCGACCGCCCATGGCTTTCCACGTTTCACTCGCTCTGCGCGCGGCTCCTGCGCCGCGAAGCCACCTCCGCGGGGCTTCCCAAAAATTTCGCAATTTTCGACGACGATGACCAACTCGCCGCCGTCAAGCTCACCATGTCTCGTCTCAACATCAGCGAAGAAACCCTCACGGCGCGCAACGTCCTCAGCAAAATAAGCCACGCCAAAAATCACGGCCAATCTGCGGCGCATCTTCGCGCGGAAGCATTCGATGCCGATGGCCGCCGCGTCGCCGACATTTTCGAGGCTTACGAAAAGCTCCTCGCTCAAAGCAACGCGCTCGACTTCGACGATCTTCTCCTCCGCTCCGCAAAGCTCCTGAAAGATTCGCCCGCGGTCCGTGAACGCTGGCAGCAGCGCTTTCAGTACATTCACGTGGACGAATATCAAGATACGAACCGCGTCCAGTACGACCTCCTCCGTCTCTTGACCGGCCCAAAGCAAAACATCTGCGTAGTCGGCGACGAAGACCAATCCATCTATCGCTGGCGCGGGGCCGACGTTTCCATCCTTCTCAGTTTTTCGCGCGATTTTCCGGCTGCACGGGTCATTCGTCTCGAACGCAACTACCGCTCCACGCAGAACATTCTCGATGCCGCGGGTGCTGTCGTAAAAAACAATCCCGATCGCCTCGGCAAAACTCTAAAAGCAGAATTGCCCTCCGGCTCGAATCTTCGCTATTTCGAAGCGCGCGACGCGCAAGCCGAAGCTGAATTTGTCGCCGGGGACCTCCAGCGCATTCTCGACGACGACTCTTCACAGACTTGCGCCGTCGAGTACCGCACCAATTTCCAGTCGCGCGCCTTCGAAGAAGTCTTTCGCCGACGCGGTATTCGCTACAAACTCGTCGGCGGCTTCAGCTTTTACAATCGCGCCGAAGTTAAAGACGCGCTCGCCTACGTTCGTCTCGCCATGCATCCCGAAGACGACATCTCCCTTCTGCGCGTCCTCAACGTCCCTCCGCGAGGCATCGGCAAGACCACCTTGGATGCTCTTCGCGAATCCGCACGCACCAAGAACGCCACGCTCTGGTCAACCATAGACACATTTCTCGCCGGTGGCGCCGTAGGCCGCGCCACAACTCCTGTCCGCGCGTTTCAGGAACTCATCCTTCACCTCCAGCAAGCTCTCGCCGAACGCGAACCCGCCGAATTTCTCCGCTACGTTCTCGATGAAACCGGTTACATGGGAATGCTGCGCGACCGCAATACGCCGGAAGACGTCGCGCGCATCGAAAATCTCGAAGAACTCACTCGCGCCGTCGCCGAAAGCATGGACGCAGGCGAATCCTTCACCGATTTTCTCGACGCGGCCGCTCTAGTCAGCGATGCCGATTCCTTCGAAGACAAACCGGGTGTCACGCTCATCACACTGCACAGCACCAAGGGTCTCGAATTCGATCACGTTTTTCTCACCGGCCTGGAAGAAGGCATCTGCCCACACGGCCGCTCGATCAACGAAGAAAAAGGCGTCGAAGAGGAACGCCGCCTTGTATACGTCGGCATGACCCGCGCCCGCAAAACGCTCACGCTCACGCGCGCCGTCTATCGCCGCATTTTCGGCAATGAACAGCAGCTTCGCGCGTCCCAGCCTTCGCGTTTCCTCACAGAAATTCCCAGCGAACTCGTAGACACTGCTACTGGTTCGATGGCGGAAATCGGCCAAACGCGTCGCTACGAGCCGGACCCCGAATACTCCTATTCCGCTGACGAATTCATTCGCCGTGTTCGCGGTGGCCCCGCGGCGGCGCACCGTTCCTCAATTCCCCGGCAGCGCTCAGAAGGCAGCAGCTTCGGCCGCTCCTCCATTCGCCGCGGCGTCGAAGCAAATCCCATGCTCGGCCGCAAAGTCCGCCACCCTGAATACGGCGTCGGTACGATCGTCGGCGTCGAAGGCGATGAAGACGATCGCCGCCTCTCCGTCAGCTTCCCCGGCCGAGGCACGAAAAAATTCGTTGAGCGCTACGCCCAACTCCAGCCAGCTTGAAGTCTCTTTTTGTCCGATGCCCATGTAGCTCAGGGGCTTCAGCCCCGGCAATGCTTGGCACGATGTCAACCCAAACGCCATTTCTTGCGCCACGCCGCTTCTCACGATACAGTGTGGCACGCACTTAATTTCGTGTCCGGCAGGGACAAGCCTTCGCTTCGTCCGGATGCGCTCGGAGAGTCTGGGTGGCATCACTCCTTTTCCGTCGCAAGAATATTGACCAACTTATTTCCGATTGCGAAGGTGCTGAATTCCGCTTGAAAAAGTCCCTCGGTTGGCTGAGCCTTACTTCCCTTGGCATCGGCGCGGTCATCGGTTCCGGCATTTTCACCATTGTTGGCACCGCGATCGCCGGACAAAAATTCCAAGCTTCCTCCATCCTTAACGCACCGCTCCTCGAATATCTTGTTCATCACTCCGCGTCTTTCGGTCGTCCCGGGGCAGGCCCCGCCATCGCGCTCTCATTTGTTTTGGTCGCTATCGTCTGCGGATTTGCTTCCGTCTGTTATGCCGAACTAGCCGCCATGATTCCCATCGCCGGCAGCGCATACACGTACACCTACGCCACCATGGGCGAACTGATCGCATGGATCATCGGTTGGGACCTCATCCTCGAATACGCCGTCAGCAATATGGCCGTCAGCGTCGGCTTCTCCGCACACCTCGTTGGCCTTCTCGACTGGTTTGGCCTGCATCCGAATCCACGCTGGATTTCTCCCGCCTATTTGCCCAGCGGTTTAAGCGATCTGCAAGGCAATATGCTGTACGGCCCCGGCTGGCATCTCGGCTTCAATTGGCCCGCCTTCATCATCGTAATGATTCTCACCATGATTCTGGTGCGCGGCATCCGCGAGTCCGCCGAAACCAATAACATCATGGTGCTCGTCAAGATCATCGCGATTCTCGCGTTTGTCACCTTCGCCTCTCGCTTCATTCATCCATCAAACTGGCATCCCTTCGCGCCAAACGGTTGGCCCGGCATTCTCACCGGCGGTTCCATCGTTTTCTTCACGTACATCGGCTTCGACTCCGTCTCTACCGCCGCCGAGGAATGCAAAAGTCCGCAACGTGACTTGCCGCGCGGTATCATTGCGACGCTTGTCGTCTGCACGCTTCTCTATATCGCCGTCGTCGTCGTCCTGACCGGTCTCGTTCGATGGGACACCCTCCTCGACGACGCCGCCCCCGTCGTTAACACCCTAAAGAAACTCCACGTTAGAAATTTGCGCTTGGTCGTTTTAATCGGCGCCCTCATGGGCATGATTTCTTCACTGCTCGTGTTCCAAATCGGCCAGGCGCGCGTCTGGTTTGCCATGTCACGCGATGGCCTCTTCCCAAAAATTTTCAGCCGTGTGCATCGTCGCCACCTGACTCCTGATTTCTCCACTTGGGTGGCGGGTTTCGTTGTCGGAGTTCCCGCAGGTCTTCTCGACATTGGTACCTTCGCCGACCTTTCCAATATCGGCACACTTTTCGCGTTCGCTCTCGTCGCCGCTGGCGTGCTTATCCTTCGTTACCGCGAGCCAGACCGACCGCGCGCCTTCCGCGCCCCAGGCGGCCCCCTCGCGCCCATCCTCACGATTCTCACCTGCTTGCTACTGATGGCCGGCCTGCCTATCATGAATTGGATCCGATTCTTTGTGTGGCTTGCCATCGGACTTGTGATTTACTTCACTTACAGCCGGAAGCGCAGTACGCTCAATCTGCCTCCGGCCAAATAGAGCGAGGCTATCGCGACGTGCTCCGCGCCGTTCGTTTTCCCAATTTGACGATGTTTGTTGTGCTTTGCCTCGCGGCATCTGTCCTATCGCTCGCGATTCCTTCTCCGGCGCGCGCCTGGGGCGATAACGCCAACAAACTCGTCGTAAACCGCGCCATTGAAACGCTTCCACAGGACGTTCGCTCGTTTTTTGAAAACAGCCGCGGCTTTCTCTTGCAGCACGTCAACGATCCCTTGGTGTCCGCCGAAAAAACTCCCAAGGAACGCCGTACGCAATATCTGATTCTCGAAAAATACGGGCGCTTTCCGTTCGAAGGGATTCCCCGCAGCTATAAAGCAGCCGTTCTAAAATATGGCCGCGTGAAACTCGAAGCGAACGGCCTGCTTCCCTGGCAAATCGGGGTTTACAGCGAAAAACTCACCAACGCCATGCGCGCCGGAAAATGGGACGAAGCGCGCCTCAACGCAGCGATTCTCGCCAACTACGTTGCCGCCGCTCACGATCCCTTCAACACAACCGACAACAACGACGGCCATCTTTCCGGTCAGCTCGGCGTCAACGATCGCTTCGGCACCACGCTCATTGACCGCTACGGCTCGTTTTTTCCCATGCGTCCCAATGACGCTATGTTCATTTCCGATCCCACCGATTACGCCTTCGAAGCCTGCCTTCGTTCGCACAGTTGGCTCGAAACCATTCTCTTCGCCGACCGCAATTCACGCCGCGGCCTGAATTCTTACACCGACGAATACTACGACCGCTTTTACAATCAAGCCGCCGCCATTCTCATTCGCCAGCTTTCGGACGCTTCGACTGACGTCGGCTCCTTCTGGCTCACCGCCTGGAAAAATGCCGGCCAGCCTCAGCTTCCCCGCTGATTTTGCCCGCATGACTGACTCATCTTTTCCCGAGCGCATTCTTTCCCTTCGCAAAGCAGAATTGCATCTCCACTTGGAGGGCAGCATCCGCCCCGCAACCGTCGTCGCCCTTACCGCGCGCCACGGAGTTCCCATCACCGAAGACGAAGTCCGCCGCCGCTATTCCTACACCGATTTTCTGGGCTTCCTCGCCGCCTTCAAATGGGTCACGTCTTTTCTCCGCGATCCACAAGACTACTCGCTCATCGTCCAGGACCTCGCCGAACAACTACTTGCGCAAAACGTCGTCTACGCCGAAGTCACGCTGTCCGTCGGCGTCATGCTTCGCCGCGGCCAAAACCCCGAGAAAAATTTCGAAGCCATCCTTCGAGCCGCCGAACCATTCGAATCCCGTGGCCTTCGCCTATTCTGGATTTTCGACGCCGTCCGCCAATTCGGTGCGGACGCTGCCCAGCAGGTCGTCAACGCCGCTCGCAACGCTGCTTCAAAGAAAATTGTCGCCTTCGGCATCGGAGGAGACGAACTCAGCATTCCGACAGCCGATTTTCGCCGCGTTTATAACTCTGCGTCGTCCTTTGGCCTGCATCGTCTCATCCACGCCGGAGAAGTCGGCGGCCCCGAAAAAATCCGCGAAGCAGTAGAACTCATCGGCGTCGAACGCATCGGACACGGCATCGCGGCGATTCATGACCCCGCTCTGATGGATCTTCTCGCCGACCGTCGCATCCCGCTCGAAGTCTGTCCGGGTAGCAATGTTCTGACCGGCGCGCTCTCCCGCCAGCTAGCACGAGAAAACGCACCCCTCGAATCCCATCCTCTTCCCAAACTCTTGCGCCACGGCATTCCGGTAACGCTTTCCACCGACGACCCGACCATGTTCCACACGGACCTCACCACCGAATATCGCCACGCCCACCGTATGGGCCTCTCCGAATCCGAATTAGCTACTCTCGTCCAAATGAGCTTCGATCACGCCTTCGCCTGAGCGCCAAATCCAACAACCCTTAGACCGCTGTCATCCTGAGGGCATCCACGAAGATGCCCGAAGGATCTCAGCCTCTTGAACCTGACTCGATTTTTTGTTGCGGGGCGCCACGTCTCACTTTCCCGCCTCAATGCTATAATCTCCGCATGAAGGCACACGTATGGGTCATGCCCAAGCGCACCGTTCTTGATCCCCAGGGTCAAACGATTCAACACGCTCTCTCTGGCCTTGGCTTCAACGCCGTCAAAGACGTCCGCCAGGGCAAATTCTTCGTTTTGAGTCTCGACGGTCTCACGCGCGAAGATGCGCAATCGCAAACAGAGCGCATCTCCAAAGAAGTGCTCACAAACCCGGTCATCGAGGAATTTCGCTTCGAAATCGTCGAATAACGGGCATTCTTGGTTCAGCTCTGTCACGCATTCGTTACATCCTTTTTTCCGTTTGTAGCGCGCTTCGAGTAGCGTGCTACGCTTTTCTTATAGGTTCAGGAGACTCTCTTCATGTGCGGGATAGTGGGTTATATCGGCCCAAAAAAGATTGTCCCTGTTGTTATCGAAGGCTTGCGCAAGCTCGAATATCGCGGCTACGATTCGGCCGGCATCGCCGTAGTCGGTGCCGATGGAAAACTCGACCTTCGTCGTGCCTCCGGCAAACTTCGCAACCTCGAAGAGGCCATTCAGAAATCCCCGCTTGACGGTACCTACGGCATCGGTCACACACGCTGGGCCACGCACGGCCGCCCCACGGAAGAAAACGCCCACCCTCATCGCGATTGCAGCGGCCAGATCGTCGTCGTCCACAACGGCATCATCGAAAACTATCTCGAACTCAAAGAACAGCTCCAGCGGGAAGGCCACAAGTTCGTCACCGAAACTGACACGGAAATCGTTGCGCATCTTGTGGAGAAAAATTCAGAAGGCGGCGTCCCGCTAGAAGACGCCGTACGCAAATCGCTCAATCAATTGCGCGGCATCTATGCGCTTGTTTTCATGTCCGCGCGCGACCCGCACAAAATCGTCGCCGCGCGCATGGGCCCTCCCGCTGTCATCGGCCTCGGCGAAAATGAATTCTTCGTCGCCAGCGATATTCCCGCGCTGCTCGAACATACACGCAACATTTTCTTTCTCGCCGATGGCGACATCGCCGTCCTCACCAAATCCGGTGTCAGCGTCATGGACCACGCTGGCAAGTCGGTCGAACGCAAGCCGCACCACGTCGCCTGGGACCCCATCATGGCGGAAAAGGGCGGCTACAAGCATTTCATGCAAAAGGAAATCTTCGAGCAGCCCCGCGCCGTCCGCGATACGCTTCTCGGCAGCATTTCGCAGGACACCGGAAAAACCTATCTTGGCGACCTCGGCCTCACCGAACAGCAATTTCGTACCTTCGAAAAAGTCCGCATCGTCGCCTGCGGCACAAGCTGGCACGCGGGACTCGCCGGCAAATTCATGATCGAGCGCCTCGCCCGGCTCCCGGTCGAAGTGGATTACGGCAGCGAGTTCCGCTACCGCGATCCCATTCTCGACGCAAAGACTCTCACTGTCTGCATCAGCCAATCCGGCGAAACCGCCGACACCATCGCCGCCCAACGCGAAGCAAAACGAAAAGGCTCTCCGACTCTCGCCATCTGCAATGTCCTGGGCTCCATGATTACGCGCGAAGCCATCGGCTCCTTCATTACGCATGCTGGTCCGGAAATCGGCGTCGCCTCCACAAAAGCATTCACTTCCCAGCTCACCGCGCTTTTGTTACTCGCCATGCACCTCGGTGAAACGCGCGGAACGCTTTCTGGCGACTCCGCCAAGAAACTCTTGCAGGAATTCACTCGCATTCCGCACAAAATGGAAACAATTCTTCAAGCCGAAGAATCCGGCTTCTACGAAAATCTGGCGCGTCAATTCTTCCGCTGCACCGATTTTCTCTACCTCGGCCGCGGCATCCATTACCCCATCGCTCTCGAAGGCGCACTCAAACTCAAGGAAATCTCCTACATTCACGCCGAAGGCTATCCCGCAGGGGAAATGAAGCACGGCCCGAACGCTCTCATCGACGAAAATCTCCCTGTCGTAGTCCTGGCCACGCGCGATGCCTCCGATCCTGCGAGCGTCACGCTCTATGAAAAGAGTGTTTCCAACATGCAGGAAGTCCGCGCGCGCGACGGCATCGTCATAGCTGTGGTCACTGCGGGTGACCATCTCGCCCGTTCCGCCGCCAATCACATCATCGAGCTCCCGCCCGCGCCAGAGCTCCTCGCGCCGCTCCTCGAAATCATTCCGCTCCAGCTTCTTTCCTACCACATCGCCGTCCGCCGCGGCTGCGACGTGGACCAGCCCCGCAACCTCGCCAAATCCGTCACCGTCGAATAGCCTGGAATTTTCCTCGTATTTTGTAGCGCAGGGCGGAGTCTTCGCAGCCCCGCGGCTTTCTGCCTCAAATAGCCGCGCCCTCTTCTTTTTCGCTAGAATGTTTCAATGCCCTTCCGTACTCAGGTTCTGCGCATAGCCACGGCGTGCGCATTCTTCGTACTTGCCTTCAATACTCCCTCTCGAGCGCAAACCCCCGCCTCCGGCAATGCCACTCTCCACGAAGTTCACGCCGACGGCTTCAAAAAACTCACCGAAGCTCAAATCATCGCCCTCACTGAACTTCAACCGGGCGCCCAGGTAACCCGCGATTCGCTCCAAGCCGCAGCCGACAAACTCGTCCACTCCGGCCTCTTTGCTCACGTCAAATACGACTTCCACACGCGTGGCGATCAAGTCACTGTAAATTTCCATGTCGAAGAAAACGCCCTCCTCCCTGCGTTCTTCGACAACATCCCGTGGTTCGACGACACCGAACTCGCCGCCGCCATCCGCGTCAAGAATCCTTCCTACGATGGCACTCTCCCCGAGTCTGGCCCGCTCGTGGAAGACGCCGCGGACGCCATCAAATCTCTTCTCGCCAGCCACAAACTCGAAGTCACCGTTATGCATCAAGTCATGCAAAATCCAATCGGCGAAGGTAACGTCCAGGAATTCGCCATCGAAGGCGCTTCGCTCCAGATTTCCTCCATCGAATTTGGCGACCCCGCCCTCGCCGAAGACCGTGCCATCCAGGCGCATCTCGGCGAACTTCGCGGCAAGCCCTACTCGCGCCTGGCTATTGATATTTTTCTCACCGAGCAAGTCCGCCCGGGCTATCTCAAGAAAGGCCATCTCCATTTGAAGCTCGGCCCTCCGCAGGTTAGGCTCACCGGTGCTCCCGCCGAAAAGCTGCCAGCTCAAATCCCCGTCTACATTCCCGTCGAAGCCGGCCCTGTCTATCACTTCGCAGGCGTTCAATGGTCGGGTAACTCACTTCTCCCGACGGATGCTTTCAATGCAGCCTTTGGTCTCAAGCCAAACGACATTGCCGATGGCGAAAAAATATTTTCCGGCTGGGATCGCGCGCAAGAAGAATACGGCCGGCGCGGCTATCTTGAAGCAAAAGTCGAAGCCACCGAATCTTTCGACGAATCGGCGCACACGGTTTCCTATCAAGCACACGTCACCGAAGGCGCTCCCTTCAAAATGGGCGACTTCGTCCTCACAGGAGTTTCTGTCGCCGCGGATCGCAAAATCCACGAAACGTTTCCCATTCAGCCTGGCGAACTCTTCGACAAATCCAAATTCGAAACGTATCTCTCCAAACTCCAGAATAAACCCGCCCAAATCTTCGGCGATCTCCCTGTCCACTACGAAAACGTCGGCCACTGGCTCCGCACCGACCCCGCCAAAGGCATCGTGGACGTCCTCCTCGACTTCAAATAGCTTGCCCCTTCTCGGCAAGATCGATGCGTCTTGAGTCTTTCTTTTCGGCCGCACAGCATCTCCAAACGATCCGTCGCGTTAATCCTTTGCTCCCCGTTGCGCTATACTTTTCTCGTGAGCAGTGTCGTTCAAATTCGACTCGATGACTCCTCCGCTCTTTCATCTGAGCAGAAGGAATCCCAGCTCCTCGCCCGCCTGGCCGAACTCCCCTCCCTAATCGTCGCCCTCTCCGGCGGAGCCGACTCCGCTTACCTAGCCTGGGCCGCGCACTGCGCCCTCGGCAATCGCGCCCTCTCCGTCACCGCAATTTCCCCAAGCTACTCCACGTACGACCGCGAGCAACTCACCGCCTTCGTCCAAAAATCCGCCATCCACCACGAATTCGTCGAAACCCACGAAATGGAAAACGCCTCCTACCGCGCCAATGCAGGCGACCGCTGCTACTTCTGCAAGGACGAACTCTTCTCCGTCCTCGATCAACTCGCCGCCGCGCGCAACATCGCTGCCATGGCCTACGGCGTCAACGCCGACGACACACTCGATTTCCGCCCCGGCCATCGCGCAGCCACCGAACACAAAGTCCTCGCCCCGCTCCTCGACGTCCGCCTTCGCAAATCCGAAATCCGCGAACTCTCCCGCCGTGCTGGTCTCCCCACGTGGGATCGTCCCGCCTCCGCCTGCCTCTCCTCGCGCCTTCCCTACGGTACCGAAGTCACCGCCGAACGCCTGGCCCTCATTGATCGCGCCGAAGCTGCCCTCCGCGACCTCGGTTTCCGGCAATTCCGCGTCCGTCTTCACGACAAGCTAGCCCGCGTCGAGATCGCTCAAGACGAACTTCCCCGCGCCATGACTCCAGAAATGGCCGCCGCCATCGCCACGCGCCTCAAAGCCGCCGGCTTCCTCTACGTTTCCCTGGACCTCGAAGGCTACCGCCAAGGCTCCTTAAACGATGCGCTCCCCAAGCCTCAGTAGCCCCCGCAGCCGTCCCAGCGGAACATTCCCCTCCCAATTTCCGTATCTATTCACGACGGACCAAAGCGCGTATCCTTGCGCTGGAGGAAGGCAAAACGGATGAAACCGCGCGCCCTTTATGCAACGGCCCTGTTTGCCGCAACGACCGCACTGTCTGCCTGTGGTGTCGGCCCGTCGGAAGAAGGCTCGTTTGACCGCAGCCTCTCCGTCTCCGGCGCCACCCGCCTCGAACTTTCCAATGGCTCCGGCTCGGTCCGCATCACCGGCGGCCCCGACGGCAAAGTTCACATCCATGGCGATGTCGCCGCCGGCTCCTTCTTCGGAAGTGCAAAAGATGAATTGCAAAAAGTTCTAAACAATCCTCCTATCGAACAGCACGCCGGCAATATCCGCATCGGAAAAGATTTCAGCAGCTTCCGCAACACTTCCATCTCCTACACGATTGAAGTTCCTCAGGAAACGGAAATCTCCATTAAAGTCGCCAGCGGCTCTCAGGAAATCAAGAACGTGCGCGGCCCAGTGGAAATCGAAGCCGCCTCCGGCGATGTCCGCGTCGAGAATGTTGAACGCACGGTCCAGATCAAATCTGCCAGCGGCTCCATTCACGTCCAAAATCTTGGCGACGATGCGCGCGTGGCCAGCGCCTCGGGCAGCATCGAAGTGAATACCGTCAAAGGTGACCTTCGCGCTCGTGCGCTGTCCGGCTCCATCATCATCAAATCAGCTGGTGGTCGAGTAGAAGCGGAAACCGCCAGCGGCTCCGTGCAAGTATTTGAGGCAAACAATGACGTGAAAGCCAGCAGCGCGTCAGGCGGCATCACCGTCCAAGGCAATCCCTCGGGCAACAGCTATTGGCACATGAAGACCGCTTCCGGTAGCGTTGACGTCTCCGTTCCGCGAGACGCCGGCTTCCATCTTTCCGCCGAAGCCATCTCCGGCCGAATCCGTACCGATCTCCCCATCGTCATCGAAGATCAGGACAGACACTCGCTCCGCGCCCGCATCGGCACACCCGGCGGCCGCGTCGAAATCCGCACCGCCTCCGGCGGCATCCACGTCCAACCCTCTTCTTAAACCTTGTTCTGCCGTGATCGCGCCAATATCAATCCCGTCATTTTTGGTTTTCCGATTCATTCCGATGAATCGGTCGGCTTGTGGAGAAAGACCTCCGCCCCATTGCGCGTTCTTTGCGCAATGAAATCTCTCTTCGATTTTGGCGGCACCAACGCCCACAGCACTTTCGGTCGCATTCGTATAAAATCCTCGAATGCTCCGCTCGTCCATCCTCACCCTCTTCCTCCTCTTAGCTCCCACTCTCTTCGCCCAAACCCCGTACCAAAATCTCGCGCCCGCACAAAAAAAAGACGCCTCCAAGCAATCCCCCGCCAAACAACTCTCTCCCTCCGACGAATTGCAACAATCCATCGAATCCGCCGGCAACGACCGCGCCGCTCTCGTCCGCAATCTCGAGGAATATCTAAAAAAATACCCGCAAGCCCCCGAACGCCCGCAAATCTACCGCGCTCTCGTGGAAGCGTGTCTCCAACTGCGCGACACTCCACGGGCTGCTGGCTACGCCGAGCGCATCGTCGCTCTCACGCCGGAAGACATGTCCATCACCCTCCTCGCCATTCAGCTTCTCGAAAAAACGGGTGACGACGACGCCATCCGCCGTGCGGTCCATTACTCCTCGCGCGTCATCGAATACGTCCGCAATTCTTCCGACAACGAAAAATCCCCGCGCGTTTCTCCCGAGGAGTGGAAAGCCGAAAAAAAGCGCGATGAATCCTCGCTTCGTTTCCTGCGTGGCGGTCTCGAATCCAAACTCCACGACACGGAAACCGCTCGCAAGGACTTCGAAGCCAGCTACGCGCTTGTCCCTAATTCAGCCGCTGCGGATAAGCTCGGTGAACTCGACGAACTCGAAAAAAACTACTCTTCTGCGATCACACAATACGCCCGCGCTTTTTACCTCACCGATCCCAATTCAAAAGGCGACAATCGCCACGAACTTCGCCAGAAACTTGGCAATGTTTGGCGGCTCGCCCACGGCTCCGACGCCGGACTAGGCGACTTTCTTCTAGCCACCTTCGACCAAATCTCTTCATCCTCCGAGCCAAAGCCGAAACGCAACGCTACCGCGAAGGAACCCTTCGATTTCATGCTACGCAAAGCGCCGGGCGGCACCGCGTACCCGCTCGCCGCACAAAAGGGGAAAATTCTCGTCGTGAATTTCTGGGCCACGTGGTGCGGCCCATGCCGCGCTCTCGAACCGCTCTACGAAAAAGTCGCCACCGAATTCCGTGCCGATCCTAACGTCCTTTTCCTCGCCGCCGATTGTGACGACGACGAATCTCTAGTCGGCCCGTACCTCGAAGAGGTAAGGCCCCGCACCACCACGGTCTTTGCCGACGGCCTCGAACTCCTCTTCCGCGTCGAAGCCTTCCCCACCGTCATCGTCCTCGACCGCTCCGGAAAAATCTCCTACCGCACGGACGGCTTCGGCGACTCCTCATTCATCACCGAACTCTCCGCCGCCGTCCACCGCGCCCTGTCCACGCCGGCGCCTGCTTCTTCAAGCTCTTCAAACAGGTAGGAACTCGCTTTCGGTACAGCAACGCACTCTCGCATCTACGCGCGCAAAAGACAGTTCACCGCAGTGGCGGCATCCCCATTTTTTTCACAATGGCCCAATAGCGAGTGTCTGAATGCAGCGCGTCCAGGTCTGGATCATGCTGCAGATGCACAAGCGCCGGATCGCGCACCTCCAATGCATACTCAAGGTATCGAATACCTTCTTCTTTGCGCCCTGAATTCACGGCAAGTTCCGCCAGCCGCATCGGCGAAACATATTCCGTCCTCGCTCTTTCCTTCTTCTTTTCAAGAAATCCTAGGTAGACTGCCTTCAGGCCTCCGTTTCGAAAGGCCTTGTCCGCGCGGGATGCTTCGGTTCCATTTCCTTCAATCATAAAAAGATTCTTCAATTCCGCCATCGCGCCCTTGTCGTCTCCCTTGTAGTAATAGACGCTCGAAAGAAACGCGTGCAATGACACGGCGTCCGGTCGCGCTTCGGATCGCTGCTTAAATTCTTTCAACGCATCGTCGTAACGGCGTGACCGAATCAGCGCGTAGCCGTAGGCCCACGGACGCGCGAAAGGATCCAGCTCGAGCATTCGCTTGTCTTCTTGCAGGGCCTCGTCCATGTGATTGCGCGTTTCCAAAATATACGCGTGCAGATGGTGCGCTTCCGCGAGGCTCGGATTCAATTCGAGCGCCCTCTCGGACTCCTTCTCCGCCCCTTCCCAATCCCACCGATAGAAGAGCTTCACCGCCGCAAACGCGTGATGTGCCTCTGCCAGCGAATCGTCCAATTCCAGTGCTTTCTTCGCTGCTCCTTCCGCTTCCGGCATGGTTTCCAGGGCGCTTTCCTCGCCCGAAACCGATGCAGCCGTATAACTATCCGCTAGTCCTGCATAGGCCACCGCATACGATGGATCCAATTGAATTGCCTGCTGGAAGAATTCGCGGCTCTTCCCATATCTATCCGAGGACCAGTAATACCTCCCGCGATAGTAGGCATCTCGTGCAACCGGATTGGCCGACGTGCGCTTTGGCTTTATCACTCCTTCCAGCGGCAGCGAAGCCAGTAGCACCCTTTCCGCTATGCTCCGCGCCACTTCCTGCTGCAGCGTCAGCGCATCCCCCGACGCCCGCTCATAACTTTCCGCCCAGAGATGCGTGTCCGTCAGGGCATAAATCAACTGCGCCCGCACTCTTACGCGGCCTTCCCCTCGCGATACGGAACCCTCAACGATTCCATCGACTCCCAATTCTCGGGCGATCTCCGGCAGCGGCTTGTGCCCCTTCTTGTATTGCATCACGGATGTCCGCGAAGTCACCTGCAGCGACCGGTACTGCGCCAGCATTGTGATCAATTCGTCCGTCATACCGTCCGCAAAATACTCTTCGTCCGCATTGCCCGATAAATTCTCCAATGGCAGCACCGCAATCGACCGGATCGTCACCGCCTTCTTTTCCGCGCGCGTCAGCTTCGGCACCACAAATTTAATGGTTGGCCATACCAGCAAAATCGTTGCGGCGGCGGCAATCCATACCTGTTTGAGTCTGCTTCTATTTCTGCCCTCGGCTTCGGGCGTCCGCCTTCCGTCGGCTCCTTCATTCGTCGTTCGCACATCGGCAACCGCACTATTGTCTGGGGTCGTTTCGTTATCCGGTTCTCTCTCCGCTCCTTCGCTGCGCGATGTTGCTGCCTCCTCCCGCTTCACTTCCGCGATGAATCGGTATCCCTTCCTCTGCACCGTCTGTATGAAGTTCGGCTGCTCCGGATCGTCTCCCAGTGCCTGCCGTACTTTCCGCATCGCTGTATTTATCCCGTGCTCTGCATCTACAAAAACGCCCTTGCCCCAAACCTTCTCTTCAATCTCCTCGCGGGTCACCAGGCACCCATCGTTGGACACCAGCAAGATCAACAAATCCATCGGAATTTTCTCGAGCTTCACCGCGCGGCCGCTGCGCCGCAGCTCATAGCGAGCAACGTCCAGCTCGAACTCCGCGAATCGAATGAGGTTTGAATTCACTGCTTTCGACCTATTTTGGCGCGGAGTATAACACCCGACTTCTTGCCTTACAACAAAACGGCTTTATTTTCAGTCTCTTACAGCTTCACCAATCCTTCACCATTCTTCATACGCTCTCCATTGCTGCCTCTGTACCTCGCTGCTAGTTTCCCGCCCGCCGGCCATCGCCGACCAAAAGGGGAAATCCAATGAAAGTGATCATTCGAAGGTTGTCAGTATGTTTAGCCGTGTTTCTGGCGGGATCCGTCTTTGCGTTCAATGCGAGCGCTCAATGCAGCGCAGCCGACGGGCACGCCACCTCGAACAACGCCAGCATTGTCTTGTCCAAATCCGTTCCGCTTAGCGCCGAGGCGAAAACCGCCATGTCCTCCAGGCAGCAGGAGCAGGGTGAATTATCTGACCTGTCCATCGTTGGCTTCTGGCATGTTGTCTTCACTTCCAAAGGCACCACCAATCCTCCCATCCCGGACGGCGCAGTTGTGGATATGGGCTTCGCTCAGTGGCACTCCGACAAAACCGAAATCCTCAATTCCTCTCGTCCCCCCGTCACCGGCAACTTCTGCCTCGGCGTTTGGGAGAAAACCGGACACCTAACTTACTCCCTCAATCACTTTGCCCTGAGCTTCAACCCGGACGGCTCCATGCAAGGACCGGCAAATATCAGGGAAACCGTTACTCTATCCCTTGATGGCAAAGGCTATTCGGGCACATTCTCCATCGACCAATACGACAACCATCTCGTCCTGCTCGCTCATATCGTGGGCACCATTTCCGCAAAGCGGGTTACGGTGGATACGAAACCCACAGATATCTTCTAGAAGAACTCCGCGTTATTGGCCTTGCCTGCCGCAAGCCGCGTCACAAGCAGCACAGAAGGCCTCAACCTGTTTGGCTTGGCGGGGCAGCGGCAGGCGAGCGGCAGGCCGGATCCCTTGGGGTCCGTCCGAGGCAGCATCAGTGCAGATGGCCGTCCTCCCCGGCGGCCATCTGCATTTTCTTCGTCCGTAGTCCAATCCCGCCGATCATTCCAGCGCCGTATTGTGCATACTATTCATTTATATATTTACTTAATACATTTTTTGTGATAAGCTACAGGCTGTATAATCTGCTCCAGTTCGAATCTTCCTTCCTCACTTTTCCCGGCCCCGCCCGCGATTTCAATCCTTCCTCTAACACCCGCAGAATCAACACTCACAAAGTGTATGGAAACAACCACGCTTCAACTCCCTTTAGATTCAACACTTATGCAAAACAGGGGGAGGGGTACAGGCGCAGGGCCTTACTTCCCTTCTACTACTTCTTTCGCCGCCACAATTGTGTTCGCATGAATCAGCACGGTATCTTCGACGCGTCGCGCGTATCCGCCCGCCAGCGTTGTCGCCACCGGCACTCCTCGCTTGCGCGCCTCGGCAAATACACGCTTATCGCGCTCCTTCAACCCTTTCTTCGTCAGCATCAGTCCACCAAGCTGATCCTCACAATAGGGGTCCGCGCCTCCCACATAAAACACAATGTCCGGCCGGAATTTCTCCAGCGACTCGGCCACCACAGGCAGCAGTGTCTCCAAGTACTCATCATCTTCAACTCGGTCCGCCAAATTCAGATCCACATTCGACGGTGGCTTGTGCGCGGGATAGTTATTCAATTGATGAATCGAAATTGTAAAGACCGACGCGTCATCGCTAAAAATGTCCGCCGTGCCATTACCGTGATGCACATCCGTATCCACAACGATCGCTTTGCGAATCGCTCCATCCACTTGCAAACGCCTAATCGCTACGGCCACATCGTGAATCGCGCAAAATCCCTCGCCGTGATTTGCAAACGCGTGATGAAATCCGCCGCCCAGATTGCATCCAAATCCATCGCGCAGCGCGAGCTGCCCCGCCAGAATCGAACCGCCCGCGGCGAGCCAAACCGCCTTGGCCAGTTCCGGCGAATACGGTACTTCCAGTTTCATGATCTCGCTCGGGGTCAGCGTTCCATTCCTCAATTTGTTAACCCACTCCGCCGTGTGCACGCGCAGCAAGTCCGCGTCCGTCGCTTCTTCCGGCAGAACAAAATCCTCCGGGCCCGCGATCTCATCACGCAGCAGCATCAATTGGATTAACCGGAATTTCTGCGAAGGAAAAACGTGCAGACCAAGATTCAAATCGTAGTTGGGATGATAAACAACCTTGAAGGGCAGCATTTCTATCAGTGTTTGCCGAAAACTCGTAGGGGCGCAGCACTGCTGCGCCCATCTCGGCAAGATCACTTTCGTCTTGAGCGTCTTTCTCTTATTCTTTTCTTAATTCTCGCGCTCAAGAATAAAATCCGGCAACGTCAAAAGCGCCCGCGCATACTCCGAATCCCGTTGTCCGTTGATGCACGACTTCGCGCGCGCCGCATACTCATGCGCCAACTGCCGCGTACGCTCCAGCGCTCCCGATTCATTCACCAGCGCCACAAGCCGCTCTGGCTTCACGCTGACAAATTCTTTCTCTTCCAAAACACGCGCCACAAGTTCGCGCGCCTCGTGATGGCCGTTCTCCATCGCGTAAATCAGCGGCAGCGTAACTTTTCCCTCTTTCAAATCGCTCAGCACCGGCTTGCCAAGTTGCTGCGCCGACCCCGTAAAATCCAGCAAATCGTCCACAAGCTGAAACGCCAACCCTGCGTACTTTCCGTAATCCGCAAGCGCCTCTTCCTCTTCCCCTTCGAGGCCGCCCAGCACGGCGCCCAGCCGCGCGCAGCCGCTGAAAAGGCAGGCCGTCTTGTGTGTCGCGAGTTTCAGCGCGTCGGCTTCCGTCACGTCAATGCTGCCGATTTTCGCCAGTTGAATCAGCTCGCCTTCGACCATCTTTTGCGTGAGGTCAATCAGGACATCCAGAATCCGGAAGTTGCGCTCTTCCAGCGCCATTTGAAACGACTGCATGTACAACCAGTCGCCCGCAAGCACGCTGCGATGATTTCCCCAGCGCGAATTCGCCGAAGGGCGCCCGCGCCGCGTGTCCGCACTGTCAATCACGTCGTCGTGAATCAACGTGGCGCTGTGCAGCAATTCCACTACGGCCGCAAGGCGAATCGTGCCTTCCCTGCGCCGGCCCGCGTAGCGGTTCGCGATCAGCAACAGTGCAGGACGCATGCGCTTTCCGCCGCCGCCCAGCAAATACCCGGTAATTTCAGAAACGGGCTCGAACGCTGTCGCGCTCTGTCGCGCCAGCTCCTGCTCGACCAGCAGCAAGTCTTCGCGCACGAGTTCAAAAATCTCTTTCGCCGTAAGGAGCGCGATCTCTTTTCTCCTGGCTTCCGGTGTCATCTCAGCGGGACTCCGCGGCCGTGGGCATATTCGGCCGGGCTAGACCGAAGAAGCGCCGAAAATTCTCCGAGGTCCTGGCGGCGGCTTCTTCCGGGCTCAAGTTTCTCACACTGCCCAGCATCTTTGCTACTTCCGCCACGTAGGCCGGTTCATTTCGCTTGCCGCGGTAAGGAACTGGCGCCAGGTACGGAGAATCCGTTTCAATCAGAATGTTTTCCAGCGGCAGAACTTTCGCAATGTCGCGCAGATTCTGCGCCTTCGGAAAAGTCGAATTTCCCGCAAATGAAATCTGGAACCCGCTATCTACTCCGCGTTTCGCATCTTCCAGCGTGCTCGAAAAACAGTGCAGGATGCCGCCCAGTCCGCTCGGCGCCCACTCCTCTTCCAGAATTTTCATACAGTCGGGCCATGCGTCCCGGCAATGAATCACAATTGGCTTTTTCGCAGCCTTTGCGAGATCCATTTGTTGGCGAAAGACTCTTGCTTGTACGTCGCGCGGCGAATGATCGTAGAAATAGTCGAGGCCGATTTCGCCCCACGCAATCACTTTCGGATGCTGCGCCAGGCGCGCGAGTTCATCCAGATGCCCTTGCGTCACTTCCTTCGCTTCATGCGGATGAATCCCAACCGTCGTGTAAATCCAATCATGCTGCCCGGCGAACGGCATCGCCGCGTCCAGCTTTTCCGGCCCCGGCCCCGTTCCAATTGCAACCAGCGTCGTCACTCCCGCCGCTCGCGCGCGTTCGAGCATTGCGTCGCGGTCTTCCGCAAACTGTTCGGCATCAATATGTGCGTGCGAGTCGATTAGTTCCATGGGAAGAGCTTTGGCCGCCCTTGCCGGGCTTCAAAACTACTTCAGTCGCGCGCCGATTTCGACGTCCCCGTCGGGAAAACCGGCGAGAACGGGGCGTCCCTCTGGGCCGACCGATGCGGCTACAATCATGCCGTTCGATTCAACCCCTCGCAGTTTTCGCGGCGCGAGATTTACAACGACCGCGACTTTTCGGCCGATCAATTTTTCCGGTTCGTAATACTGCGCAATGCCGGCGCAAATCTGGCGAATCTCCGTGCCAATGTCCACAGTGAGCTTTAACAATTTATCCGCGCCGATAATGCGCTCAGCAGTTTTGATTTGCCCGACGCGCATCTCGACTTTGGCGAAATCCTCGATGCCGATTTTCTCGGCGGCGGGAGCAGCCGCAGCGCCGCTCGGTGTTGCGGCAGGTGCGGGAGCCGCCGCCGGTGCAGGTGTCGGATTCAGTTCTTCATTTGCCATCGCTTCGATCCTCTCTATTGCTTCTTGTTTATCTACGCGCGGGAAGAGCGTTTGTGCTTTTCCAAGCTGCACGCCCGTCGTCAAGTGTCCCCAACGCAATCCATCGAGCTCGACTCCGGAAACCGTGCCCGGCTGCCCGAGAAGTGTCCACACTTTTTTCGTGCTATCCGGCAAAACCGGATGCGCGAGCACCGTTACGACGCGCAGCAACTCGGCAGTCGTCCAAAGAATGGTCGCCTTGCGCTGCGTGTCGGCTTCGGAATCGCTCATCGCCCACGGCTGTTCAGAAGTGAGATATTTGTCCGCCGCAGCAATTGCGCTCCAAATTGCTTCGAGCGATCGCGCAAACTCGAATTTTTCAAACCGTTCGAGCGCTTCACCGATTGCTTCGCTTGCAACTTTTGCCAACGCATCGTCTTGCGGCAAGCGTGGGCCGGAGTTCGGAATTTTTCCACCAAAGTTCTTTTCAATCATAGCCGCAGTGCGGCTCGCCAAATTTCCAAGTCCGTTCGCGAGATCGCTGTTGTAGCGCGTGACCAGCGCGTCGTAACTGAAATTGCCGTCCTGGCCAAACACAACTTCGCGCAGGAGAAAATAACGCATCGCATCCATGCCCAGCATGTTCGCAATCGGACGCGGCAGCACCACGTTCCCTTTGGATTTGCTCATTTTGGTCGCATCCATCAGGAACCAACCATGCGCCCAAACTTGTTTCGGTACGGGCAGCATCGCCGCCATCAAAAACGCGGGCCAGTACACGGTGTGAAAACGAATGATGTCCTTGCCCACCAGATGCAGATCCGCCGGCCACATGCCGCGCTTTTCGTATTCGGGTCCGCCAACCGCGCTGAGGTATGCGGTGAGCGCGTCGAACCAGACGTAAAAAACGTGCGGTTCTTCGCCGGGGACGGGAATGCCCCAGCGAAGCGTGGTGCGTGTGATGCTCAAATCTTTCAGGCCGCCTTCGACGAAGGAGATAATTTCGTTTTTGCGCGTTTCCGGCTGAATGAAAGTCGGATTCTTCTTGTAAAAATCCAGCAGCGGTTTTTGAAACGCGGACAGTTTGAAGAAATAATTTTCTTCGGTGATGGTTTCGAGCGGGCGTCCGCAATCGGGGCAGTTGTCACCGGGTTTTGCGTCGTTCACGAAAGCGTTGTCGTAAATGCAGTATTGGCCGGTATATTGGCCTTTGTAAACGTAACCGTTTTCCTTGAAGAGTTTGAAAAGCCATTGCACGGTGCGGACATGGCGCAAGTCCGTGGTACGAATAAATTCATCGGCAGCAATTCCGAGTTCGTCCCACAGAGCTCTCCACGCCACAGCCATTTTCGCGACGTATTCGGATTCGGGGATTCCCGCTTTTTGGGCGGCGCGCTCGACGTTCACGCCGTGCTCGTCGGTACCCGTCGTCATCACGACTTCGTAGCCGCGCATGCGCTTGTAGCGCCGAATCGCGTCGGCAACCACAGTCGTGTACGTATGGCCGATGTGCGGCAAACCGTTCGTGTAATAGATCGGCGTGGTCAGATAAAATTTTGGTTTTTCGCTCGGCATAGAAAAGTTGTCAGTTATAAGTTATCAGTTTTAAGTAAAAACGTGGAATGGAAAGGAGCTTTCCACGACTCTTCGCGGCAATTTCGCGAAAAAAAACGTCGCGATCGCTTATTTATTGCTTGCTTCAAAACTGCGTTTTGCTTCTTCCATCACAAGATGCAGCGGAACGTGTTTTTCCTCGGCAAGCTTCTTACAGTCTTCAAATTCGGGAGCAGCGCGGCGAATGTGGCCGTTCACCCGCGAGACTTTCATACGGACGTCGCCGAATTGGGTGTGCACGTTCACGGATTCGCGCGGCAGCGTACGCCGCTGCGCGCGATACGTTCGCGCACCAAAAGTTGTTGTCTCGGCGAAAACCAAATCCATCAACGCTGTCGTATCTTGCGGCCGGCAAAGAAGCGTCAACAGAATGCCCGGGCGATTCTTTTTCATCTGAACTGGAGTCGTATAGACGTCGAGCGCGCCTGCAGCCAATGCCTTCTCCTGAAAGTAACCGCAGATTTGCGGATTCATGTCGTCGAGATTTGCTTCGATGACGGCAATCTCTTCGTCGAATCCAGCAACCGCTTTCTCAGCTGCTTCTCCGACCATGATGCGGAGAACATTCGGCTGACCCTCAAGGTCAGCGGTACCCGCGCCGTAGCCGATAGCGGAAACGCTCATCTGCGGCTGCGGACCGAACGCGGTGCAAAGGGTCGCAACAATCGCCGCACCGGTGGGCGTGACGAGTTCTTTTTGCACGCCGTTCGAGTACGTCGGCTTGCCTTGCAGCAACTTCGCGGTTGCAGGAGCGGGCACGGGCAAAACGCCGTGCGCCATTTTTGCTGTCCCGCCTCCGACATTCAGCGGAGAGCAGGCAAATTCCTCGATGCCGAGCGCTTCAAAACCGATGCATGCTCCGACAATGTCCACGATGGCGTCCACGGCTCCGACTTCGTGAAAATGAATTTTTTCGATGGGCACATCGTGAACGCTGGCTTCAGCTTCTCCGAGTTTGCGAAAAATCGCCGCGGCTTGCTCGCGGACTCGCGGAGACAGCTTGGATTTTTCCAAAATCTCGAGGATAGCGGTCAGCGAACGGTGCTTGCTCAGGTCTTCCGTATTCACCCGAACATAGGTGGAAGACATTCCGTTTTTCCAGACTTTCTCGGAGGAAATTTCCCAGCCGGGAACTTCGAGGCCGCGCAATTGCTCACGCAAGGGATCGAGCGATGCGCCAGCGTCCACCAGAGCGCCGAGCGTCATGTCGCCGCTAATTCCGCTAAAACAATCAAAATACGCAAGTTTCATCGAAATTTTCCGATGCATAGATACTATCGACACGTTTAAAGGGTGTCAAACCGGCGCGTGCAAATTTCAAGAAGTTGCGCTGAAAACATTTGCGCTCAAGAATTCGTTGCGGAATTTTCCTTGTGGATCGAATTTCTTGCTCAGGGCGACAAATTCGGGAAGTTTTTCGTACGCGGCGTGCAATTGCGCAGGAGGAATTGTAAACAGTTTTCCCCAGTGAGGACGTGGCTTGAAGGGAGCCAATTCCCTTTCGATAACGGGCAGGAGCTTGCTTACTTCGGGCCACTCCGGCTTCCAGGTGAAGTGAATGGCGACGCAATCCTGCTTGTAGCAAGGACTCATCCAAAGGTCGTCCGCAGCAATGGTGCGGATTTCCGTAATCATCAGGTGCGGACTGATCTGTTCGTGCAGTTTCTCAACGGCAAGAATCGCGTCGAGCGCGTTCTTGTGGGGAACGAAATATTCGGACTGCAATTCTTTTCCGGCGCTGGGCGTGAAACCCATTTTGAAATGCGGGAGACGGTCATACCACGGACCGGGAACGCCCATTTGTTCGGTGCAATTTTCCGCGGAAAGCGCCGCGATAGGGTGAAGGTTTTTCATGGCGCGTGTGGCACCGAAAAAGTCTTGCGGCTGTTTGCCGGGAGGCTTGGTTGGATCAATACCGTGCTTGAGCCAGACTTCATTCATGCGCTGCTTTTGCCAATCCGTGAAGATGCTGACGCTGTAGGCAGCGGACATGATTTCGTCAAAATGTTTTTCCAATTCGCTGAGTGGAAGATTTTCGAAGACGTGTTGCGCCACTTGAAAAGTCGGCCGAATGTTGAGAGTAACTTTTGTGATTACACCGAGCGCGCCGAGGCCGACGACCGCGCCGGAAAAACTCTCAGGATTCTCCTTGCGTGAAAGCGTGACGACATCGCCCGCTGCATTGACGATTTCGAGCGCTGCGACGGCAGTGGCGAGACTGCCGTTCTTGACGCCGGAGCCATGCGTGGCCGTAGCGCAGGCACCGGCAATGGAGATGTGCGGGAGCGAAGCGAGGTTATGCAGCGCGAAACCTTTGGCTTCGAGAACGGGACAGATCTCTCCGTAGCGGACTCCTGGGCCAACAGAAATCGTGCGAGACGATTCATCCAGCGAAGGTTCATTTGAAGTGAACGGAGTTGTGAGCAATTGCTGCGTACTGTCCGCGATGCGATTGAAGCAATGCCGCGTGCCCAGGGTCTTGAAGTGATTGTGCGCGCGGACAAACTTTTGAACAGCCTCGAGCGAGGCAGCAGCATAGACGTTGTCCGTACTGTATGCGATGTTGCCGGCCCAGTTCGTCAGCTTTTCGGGAGAAGCCCAGGATTCAAGTGGCATCGCAATAGCCGCGGAGCAGAGTTTTATGAATGTTCTCTTTTTCATCGGTGCAAAATACACCGGTCGCACGAAACAGTACAGCAGGATTCATGACTGTTTTTCGTGTTGAAAGAACTGCAAGCAGACGCCAGATGGAAGCACCATGTGGAATTCACGGCGGCCCCAAGATTTTAGTTCGAGCGGCCCAACATTCGCCGGAATGTTCTTGTATTCGCCATGGAGAGCGTCGAGATCGGATACGCCGATGCTGAAGCTGGCATTGTCGGCCCACTCGCGATTGCTGTTTTCGACGAGTAGAAATGTAATTTCTCCACGCCGAATCCCAGCCCCATTACCGCTCTGCCAAAGCACGGCAAATCCCATGTCTTGTGTGAAAAATCTTAGGGAGTCGGCGATCGGGCCGCCGCTCGGAATCAGCGGAGCGACGGACAGGAAAGTGGGGGGTTGTGGATTCATGATTTGAGTTTGCTCCAAATTATTCCACGTCGCGGTTGGTGACGGAGACGCGGAAGACGGGCTTGGATTTTTCGGCGGGATCGATTTCGAATGTCTGCGACGTTTTCGCGGGATCGTAATCGCGCCAGAGCCAGATCATTTCGGCGGGAAATTCGGCGGCGCCGTGAGCGGAGTTGTGAGTGCCCTTCCCGAAGCTGAAGTGAAAATCGTACTCCTTGGCTTTTAACGCGTTGCCCATGCGGAGATTCGCTAGCGGCCAGTTGCCGTAGCGGAGGTCGAGATCTTCGGAGCCTTCTTGCAGCCAGACGCGAATGTTGCGTTTTGGTTCGCGAAGAATTTTGTCGGGGTAGTCCTGGCCGCCGTCGGGGACGGCGGGATCTTCTTTCCATTGAATCGCGGAAAAACTTCCGATCCAGGAGATCAGGCGGCCGAATTGGTCGGGCATTTGCCACGCGGCGTTGAACGCGCAAATGCCTCCGGAGGAGAGGCCAGTGATGGCGCGGCTGTAGGCGTCTTTGCGGAGATTATATTTTGTCGCAACGTCTGCGAGGATTTCGTCACGGAGGAAACGGGCGTAGCGGTCGCTTACGGTATCGTAAAGCGTACTGCGCATGGAATCTTTGAGCGTGCGATTCCATTTTTCTGAGTAGGCCTTGACAAAATTGTACGTGGGCGTGCCGGGCGAGTCGCTAATGTCGCCGGGATTGATGAAGATGCAGATGAGCACGGGGATTTTCTTTTGTGCGATGAGATTGTCTATGACGTTGAGCGTGGGATTGTTGCCGTCACGGTTGGTATAGCCGCCACCGTCCTGAAAGACCATGACGGCTGCAGGCGTATCCGGTTTGTATTGCGGGGGGACATAAATCCAATATTCGCTCTTCATGCCGTCGTAGATTTTGCTGACGTGCCTGATTTTTTCGGAGAGAGTGCCGGAGGGGACGCCCGGTTGGAGATAGGAGAGCGGGCCGAAAGCGGGGACGTCGAGTTTGCCGCCGAATCTGGCGCCGTTCACCAAATAATAGAACGAATGGAGTTTTCCAGGCTGGTCTATGGTTGCGGCGGTGTACCAAATGTCCGTGCCGGAAAGTGGATGCATTTCCGGGCCAGGCTTGTCGTCAACCATGAGCAAAGGGATTGTGGGAGCGCGCGTGGCGAAGAAAAAATCGGAAGCGTGGCCAGCCCAAGCAGTTCCTTCCTGCAAATCCTTTGCGTCGAAGGTGGTGATGATGGCGTCGCGGAGTGCAGGGCTGGGAGATTTTGCGAGTTCGATGAGCTGCGGCGCGGTGGATTTTTGTGCAGAGACAGGAACCGGCGCCAGCGCAAACGCAAGAATGGTTACTGCGACAAACCTGGTTACCTGGGACATGGCTTCTCCACTTTTTGACCGGCCTTGCGAATGACCTTTATACTCGCTGTTCTGCTTAGCGAGGCAAGAAAATACTGTGTATATCACACTGACAAAACGATTGCGCGAGACGCTGGCCGCTTACATTCAGGAAAAGTATGGCGCGTCGCTCGGCGACGCGATGCCAAACATTGTTCTGGAACGGCCGCCGAAGATTGAGTTGGGCGAAGCGGCTTCTCCGGTGGCGTTTGAATTGGCGAAGAGGTTGAAGCGCGCGCCGCGGCAGATTGCGCAGGAAATTGCTTCGGGACTGGGAACAGTGGAAGGAATTGCGCGGCTGGAGGTAGCGGGTGCGGGTTATTTGAATGCGTTTTTTGATCGCGGGGCGTTTTGGGCGAAAGTAAATCAGGAAAAAGACGAAGGACAACGCAGAGGCGCAGAAGACACGGAGGAGCACCGAGGAAAGAAAGAGAAGATTATTATCGAGCATACGAGCATCAATCCGAACAAAGCGGCGCATATTGGGCATGTGCGGAATGCGGTGCTAGGAGATACGTTTGCGCGGATCTTGAAGCATGCGGAAAATCGCGTGCAGATACAGAACTACATTGACAATACAGGCGTGCAGGTGGCGGACGTGGTGATTGGTTTTCTGCACATGGAAAAGCGAACGCCGATCAGCGTGAAGATGCTCGCGCGCGAACCGAAGTTTGATTATTACTGCTGGGATTTGTACGCGAAGGCGACACAGTTTTTTGAGGAAGACAAACAGCGCGCGGCGAAACTACGCGGCGAAACGCTGAAGGCGATTGAAGAAGGGCGCGGCGAGGATGCAGAAGTCGGGCAAGTGGTTGGCGACGCAATTGTGAGTTGTCATTTGCGGACGATGGCGCGACTGGGAATTCATTACGAATTGCTGGCGCGGGAAAGCGAGATTTTGCATCTGCATTTTTGGGATGCGGCTTTTGAGATGCTAAAGAAGTCTGGCGCAATTCAGCTGGCTACGAGCGTGAAGATGGCTGGATGCTGGATCATGCCGTCGAAGGACGAATCCAACACGAAGAAAGAGGGAGAAGCCGAATCTGATCACGAACAAGACAAGATCATTGTGCGGTCGAATGGAACGGTGACTTACGTCGGGAAGGATATTGCTTATCAACTTTGGAAATTTGGATTGCTGGGAAAAGACTTCAACTATGCGAAATGGGCGGATGCACCGGTGGGAGACACGGTGTGGGCAACGATTAGCGGGAAAAATGATCCGCAGGCACCCCACTTTGGTGAGCCAGCTGCCGTGGTCTACAATGTGATCGATGTGCGCCAGTCGTATCCGCAGGAGGTGGTAGCGGAAGGATTGCGCCGCCTTGGTCATGTCGAAGCCGCGAAGAATTCCATTCACCTTTCCTACGAACGCTGGACGCTCACACCGCGATGCGCAGCCGAACTGGGCTATGAGCTCTCGGAAGAAGAAGCCAAGAAAACGCATGTTGAGGTGAGCGGGCGCAAGGGCATGGGCGTGAAAGCCGATGATTTGATGGACCGGCTGGAGCAGGCGACGCTCGCGGAGGTGCAGGAACGCCACCCAGGAATGCCGGCGGAGGAGAAGCAGAGGACGGCGCACGCGATTGCGGTGGGGGCGTTGAGATTTTTCCTGCTGAAGTTCACCCGCAACGTACTGGTAGCGTTCGATTTCAAGGACGCGCTGAGCTTTGAAGGGGAAACGGGGCCGTATTGTCAGTATGCGGTGGTGCGGATTCGTGGAATTCGGCGCAAAGGCGCGGAGGCGGGTGGCGAAAGCGCGGCGCTAAAAATTGAGACCGTGGCAGAAATTTTGGGCGGCGCTGTCGGAAACGATTTGTGGGAATTGATTTTGCACGCGGGGACGCTGGATTACGCAGTGGATGCGGCGATTGGCGCGCAGGAGCCGGCGTTCGTGGCGAAGTATGCGTTTCAATTGGCGCAGGCGTTCAACAATTTTTATCACAGGCACCACATCATCTCGGAAGAAGATGCGCAGAAGCGGGCGTTTTTTCTGGCGTTGTGTGGATTGGTTGAGGCGCAGTTAGTGCGAGCACTGGATTTGTTGGGGATCGAAGCACCAGAGAAGATGTAGGGACCGTCCGACGCGTCCGTTCCGGAGAATTGGTTGCTGCCACACGTAAGTTGAGGTCCTCCGGCTACCCTCATCGTGTAGCCTCAGGATGACAACGCTTTTTACCCTTTCTTAAAAATTAGTCGAGTATCTCGCTCATTCTTGCGTTAACCCCTAAAAAGAAGAGACGAGGTGAACGAGCGTGCGAAGGCTGACACCCGTTGGGCCTTTGGCGAGAAAGGGTTTGGCGTCGTCGTTCCAGGCAGTGCCTGCGATGTCGAGGTGAACCCATGGCGTGTCGCCGACGAATTCGCGGATGAACCACGCGCCGGTGATGGAGCCACCGCCTTTGCCGCTGCCGATGTTTTGAATGTCCGCAAAACTTCCTTTGATAAATTCGCGATATTCGTCGTCCATCGGCAATTGCCACATTTTTTCGCCCGTAGCTTTGGCGGAGGCGAGAAGTTTGTCAGTCCAAGTTTGATCGGAGCCGAAGACGCCGACGTTGATGTTGGCGAGGGCGACGACGATGGCTCCTGTAAGCGTGGCTGCGTCCACGATGTGCGTGACACCGAGTTGCTTCGCATAGGTGATGGCGTCGGCGAGGATGAGGCGGCCCTCGGCGTCGGTGTTCAGGACTTCGATCGTCTTGCCGGACATGGCGGTCTGGATGTCGCCGGGTTTTTGCGCGGTGCCGCCGGGCATATTTTCCGTGGCGGGGACGACACCGATCACTTTGACGCTGGGCTTAAGCGCGGCGAGCGCGCGCATGACGCCGAGCATGGTCGCTCCACCAGCCATGTCGTACTTCATTTTTTCCATGCCGTCGGCAGGCTTGATGGAGATGCCACCCGTATCGAAGGTGACCGCTTTGCCGACGAGACCAATCACAGGCGCGCCCGGCTTGGCGTTTGAAGGAGTGTAGGTGACGACGATCACGCGAGGAGGTTCGGGACCGCCTTGCGCGACGCTCAACAACGCGCCCATTTTGAGGCTTGCAATTTTCTTTTCGTCGAGAATGTCCACCGCTAGGCCTGCTTCCTTGGCCATAGCTTCAGCTTTTTCGGCGAGAACTCGGGGCGTGAGTTTGTTGGAAGGCTCGTTGACAAGGTCGCGCGTGAAATTTTGCGAGTCCGCAATGATGCGGCCACGGTTCAAACCCTTTTCTGCGGCGAATTTATCAGAATCGGAAAATCCGACCAAGGCGACGGATTCGATCTTCTTGTCTTTCTTGTCGGTTTTGTATTTGTCGGTTTCGAAATCGCCGGTGATGAGACCTTCCGCTATCGCTTGTGCTGCGTCTTCAGTGGAGAGACCTTCGTTTGTGAGAAATGCAAAATTCCTGATGGACTTGGATTTCAACGAGCGGAGAGCCGCGCCAGCGATTTTGCGGAGCGTTGCAACATTGAATTGATCCCGCTTCCCCGCTCCGACGAGCAGCAGACGCGCGGCTTCGAGTCCGGCGGGCGCGTGAAGCAGCGTGAACTCGAGTGCCTTGCCGGTGAGTTCGCCGCCTGAGGCGATTTTCTTGAGCAAACCGCCAACCGATTTATCTATTTCCGCGATACGGCCCTGAACGGGGTCGGACTCTTCGAAAACGTACGTCACGAGAGCGTCGGTTTCGAACGAAGCGTACGACTTGGGTTCCAACGTGATTTGCATGATGAAGTTATCGCCTCCGGTTGCGATACATAGCTTGATCGGCTTCCCTGCGGGCTTCCTTGGTGCGCTCGTCCTGGCGGCGGTCCCACTGCTTTTTGCCTTGCGCCAGAGCAATCTCGCACTTTGCGATGCCATCGCGGAAGTAAATTTTCGTTGGTATTACGGTCAAGCCCTTAGATTGAGTTTTGCCCGCGAGTTTATAAAGCTCGTTTTTGTGCAGGAGTAACTTGCGATTACCGAGCGGTTCATGATTCCACGGGCCGCCTGGCATATATTGCGCGATGTGCGCGTTGACGAGCCAGGCGCCGTCAGATTTGAAGTCCACATAGGCGTCGCGGATGTTCGCCTTTCCTTCGCGAAGGGCTTTTACCTCCGTACCATGCAGGACAAGACCTGCTTCCAAACGCTCCAAAAGATGGTAGTTATAACCTGCCGCGCGGTTCTGCGCGACGATCTGTTCCTTGGGCTTCTCTGTCTTTTTGGAGGGCTTAGCCACAGCCTTCCACTATAGCGACCGAATGTTGCCGGATGCAAGACAGCCAACCCTTCGATTGTTGTTCGACCTCTAAGCCAATGCTAGACTGCATCCAGTCCTGCGTTGAGGCCAGGGAGAAGAAATGCACCGCTGGGGGATCTTCGTTCTAAGTGTGGGTATTGGTCTGGTGGCAGCCGGCTGTCCAAAGGGTGGGAACGAGTATGACCAGGCGAGAAAAGCAGAGACTCTTCAGGATCTCGACACTGCCCTGCAGTATTACCAAAAAGCTTACAATTCGGACCCGCGAAACGCGGCTTATCGCCTCAAGCTGAATCAGATTCGCTTTGAAGCGAGCCAAGTCCACACCAAACAAGGCGTAAAACTGCGTGACAACGGAGATTTGCAAGCCGCCGTGGCGGAATTTCAGCGGGCCGCGACGATTGATCCTTCGAACGAGGCAGCATCTCAGGAACTCCGTAAGACGCTTGGACTGATCGCGGAAAAGAACCGGCAAACGGACGTGCAAGCGAACGCCGAATCCGGGGCAAATGATTCGGCCTATGCATCTGCTCCTCCCGAACTTAAGCCGCTGTCGCGGTCTCCGATCAATTTGAAGGCGTCGGACGACGCGAAAGTGGTCTTCAACACGATTGCGAAGCTGGCCGGTGTTGGCGTGATTTTCGATACGGACTTCGCAGCGCGGCGCATCTCCGTGGACTTCAACAACGTGACCCTTGAGCAGGCGCTGGATATTGCTTGCCTCCAAAGCAAGGCCTGGTGGAAGCCGGTCACGGAAAACATGATTTTCGTGATTCAGGACACGGCGCAGAAACACCGCGATTATGATGAGACGGTGGTGAGGACGTTCTATCTTTCGAACATCACGCAGCCACAGGACCTGACGGATATTGCCAACGGATTGCGGCAAGTTGCGGAAATCAAAAAGATTCAACAGGTGAATTCGCAAAACGCGATTATTGTGCGCGACACGCCGGACAAGATTGCGATTGCCGAGAAACTGATCAACGACATTGACAAGGCGCGGCCGGAAGTTGTGATTCAGGTGGAGGTACTTTCGGCCAGCACGGAGCGCCTGCGGGATTTGGGAGCAATGATCGGGCAATCCGCCTCGCTGACATTCAATCCCGCGACCTCAACAACAAGCAATAGTAGTGGCTCGAGCACCCCGCCGAGCCCTGGTGTGCCCCTGAACCAATTCAGTTTTTCCAGCGCCTATTACAGCGTGACGCTGCCGGGAGTGACCGCGAATTTTATTTTGACGGATACAGCAACCAAGATCATTCAGAACCCTGAGATTCGCTCCGTGGACGGGCAGCCGGCGAAACTGCGTATCGGCAGCCGCGTGCCGATTGCGACGGGCAGCTTTCAGGCCGGCGTCGGCGTGGGAACGACCGCGGTTAACCCGCTTGTGAACACACAATTTACGTATTTGGACGTCGGCGTGAACGTGGATATTACACCGCACGTGCATCCGAACCATGAAGTGAGCATGAAGGTTTCGATCGAAGTTTCTCAGGTGACGGGCCAACAGCCCATTGGCGGAATTAATCAGCCCATTATCGGCCAGCGGAAGTTCGATCAGGATATTCGTTTGCGGGAAGGCGAAGTAAGTATCCTCGGCGGACTCTTCGAGCAAATTGATTCGAAAAGCTTGAATGGAATTCCAGGACTTAGCCAGCTTCCTTTCATAAACTATCTCACAGCCGATAACAAGAAGGATCATCAGGAAAATGACGTCCTTGTCGTATTGATTCCGAGAATCGTCCGCTTGCCGGACTGGACGAAAGCGAATTTGCGGTCGATTTATGCCGGATCCGAACAGAACGTGCAGGTCAGGAAGGAAAGCGAAATTCGTACTCCCGCCCCTGTGAATCAATCTGCGCCGCCGGCAGCAGCTACACCAAACGGCCCAACAATGACGCCTGGCCCCGCGAACGCGACGCCTGCGGCGGATACAGGAAACGCACCGAAGGTGCGATTTGAGCCTGGGACATTGAACCTAAAGCCGGGGCAAACGGCAGTGGTGGGGATTGCTGTGGATAATGTGAACGACCTTTTTGCGATTCCGATGATGCTGCAATACGACCCCGCCGTGATTAGCGTGGAAGAGGTGCAGCACGGAGCGTTTCTCTCCGGCGGCAATCAGGAAATCGCGATTGTACAGCGCGTGGACGCGGAACATGGGCAGGCGATCATTTCCGCTACTCGGCAGCCGAACACGCCGGGGGTGAGCGGCAGCGGAACGCTGATGGGGCTAGTTGTGAAGGCGAAAGCGCCAGGAAATACAAAACTATCCATCGTGCAAGTGAATGCGCGCGACTCACAGCAGAAGGTGATTCCGCTGGTGACCGGCGAGGCAACAATTCAAGTTCAGCCGTAGTCCAATTAGAATAGAGCCTTGGTGCAGGGCTCAGGCATGGGAACACAACACAAAACAAGGCCGCGACAGCAATCGGGCATGACTCTACTTGAGTTGATTATTGCGTGCGCGATTTTACTCATCTTGTCTACGGCTGCGCTGCCCATTGCGCGGCACTCCATTATTCACGCGAAGGAGAGAGAATTGCGCCGCGAGCTGCGCGAAATGAAGGATGCGATTGACCGCTTCAAGGATGCGGCGGACAAGAATCTGATCCGGACGGAGGTTGGCAACGAGAATTATCCGCCGGACCTGGAAACACTCGTGAAGGGCGTGAATGTGGGCGCAGGGACGGACAAGAAAATCCGTTTTCTGAGAGAGATCCCGGCGGACCCGATAACGGGACAAAAAGAGTGGGGACTCCGCTGCGTATCCGATGATCCCGATTCGACGAGCTGGTGCGGGCGAAATGTCTTTGACGTGTATTCAAAGTCGCAGGCAACGGGAACGGATGGGCGCCGATACTCTGAGTGGTGAGGCAACATGAAAATCATCAATAAATCGAGAACTGGCAGGAGCTCGTGGGCAAACGGATTCACGCTGATCGAGCTTATGATCGTTATTTCGATCATTTTCATTTTGATTGGCATGGCGGTGGGACGCTATGACCGGGCGGTTCAACGTTCGCGAGAAGCCGCGCTGCACACCGATTTGCAGACCATGCGCCAGGCGATCGAGAACTTCACCTTGGACAAGCAGGCCGCACCGCAATCTCTCGATGACCTTGTGAACGCAAAATACCTTCGCGAAGTTCCCACGGACCCCATAACCCGCTCGAAAGACTGGGAGCTGAAGTTCGACGACGTGGTACTCAGTCCAGAACAGTCCGGGACAGGCATTACAGACGTACACTCCACATCGGCAACCGTTTCACCGTTCGAGGGCACACCCTACAACACGTGGTAGGCGGCTAGTTCAAGCCCACCAAAACAAAAAGGCCGGATCATCCGGCCTTTGCTGAGGTTACTTCTCAAATTGGTTGCGGGGGGTCAGATTTGAACTGACGACCTTCGGGTTATGAGCTTGAAGGTCAGACTCTAAGTCCCATTGATTCGGTTGCCCTTATAGCTTTGTGGCGTCATAAAAAAGAGCATTGTTTGAAATCCGAGCAAGAGTGCCCCGAGAACAGCCAAGGCAATCCCTTGAATCCTGCCGAATTGCATACGAACTCCTATGAATCGCTGTCCGTAACCCACAAAGAGAAAATCCCTTTTGTGTGGGCCAGTCTCTTAGGTTGTGGCCGATCTACCTTTGAGGAAATGTATGAGAAGCACCACAATGCCAATTACCAGCAGGATGTGGATGAGGCCGCTGGAAACGTGAAAAGCCAAGAATCCAAGCAACCAAAGAACGATCAGAACAACTGCAATTATTCCCAACATTTTCTTAACTCCTTTTGTCTCTGAGCGAGAATCGTAATCTCTTTATCGCGCATCGCACGGATGCCAATTTCTCGTTGGTTTCGTGCTTATGGCCACAAGGCTGTCAGATTTGGAATTCGAAATCTGTTCGATATGAGTCATATCCTCAAAACGAACCTGAACGCGGACAAAGGCGAAGAAACATCAAGTCGAGCAGCAGCATCAACTGCAGACGCAGCAATTGCAACAAAAACACACGGAAGAGCAGAAGCTGTTGGCGGAGAAACAGAAACGGGAACGGCTGAATCAGTCCAAGCCTCAAAAGGGGGATCGCCCTCCGGAAGAAAAGCCTTAGTCGCGCACTAGGATTTCCTTGGCAGGCGTGTCTCGGGGTAGCTCTTGAAATGGAGCATCGTGATTGTCAGCGGACAAGTCACCAGTGAGAACAACAATCGCAAGCTGGATCGCTCGCGAAGTTTGTTGCGTCCGCCCGGGTTGCCGCGCCAGAAATGGAACGCAACGTCTCACGAAACGGTTCCGAACAGCGACCCAACGCCTCCGGTTAGCGCCATGGCTAGCGCTCCCCAGAACATGACTCGCATTGCACCCATCAACACTCCAGCGCCACCTGCGTGTGCGGCCAGCCCGCCGAGAAGCGCGAGGAACACCAATGAGGTTCCAGAGACGAGAGGGATCAAACTCGTGGCCGGAGCTATGGCAGTGATCAACAGTGGCATGATTGCTCCAACAGCGAAGCTGCCAGCCGACGTTAGCGCAGCCTGAATCGGACGCGCGCGGAGAATCTCGGAAATGCCAAGTTCGTCCCGGGCATGCGCGCCTATCGCGTCATGGACCATTAGCTGTTTGGCCACCTGTTTTGCGAGGAAGGATCGAGCCCACGAGCAACGTAGATTGCCGTTAGTTCTTTGTGTTCCCCCCTGTCGTCTGCTTTGAGTTCTGCGCGCTCAAGTTTGAGATCAGCCTGTTCGGTATCTGCCTGTGAATGGACAGACACGTACTCCCCCGCAGCCATCGACACCGCCCCAGCCACCAGGCCGGCGACTCCCGCAATCAATACATTTTTTTGAGCCGCGTGTGCCGCTGCGACGCCGAGCACGAGACTTGAAGTTGAAAGGATGCCGTCGTTCGCGCCTAGTACGGCCGCGCGTAGCCAGCCGATGCGTCCTGTATGGTGCCGTTCCTTTTTGCTTCCAGGCATTCTTGAGACCTCATGGTCGCCCTTTTTGGGTAGAAATCTGTTTTCAGTATGGCGCGCTCACATCAATCACAACTTGCTGCAGCCGGGACAAATTGAGGAGCTTACTCTGGGATGTTTCGTGGAAAAGAGTTCCGCTCAGTCGTTTCGCAAGTGCACGCCGTGCACGCCAAAGCCTGGCTTTAACCGAGTCTACTGAAATTCCCAATATCTTGTTAGCCTCGTTCGTGGTGCACTCCCGCACGATACGCAGCGTAAACACGGTGCGAAGAACCGGGGAGAGCTCATCGATGTGGCCGTTAATGATCTCTCGGTTTTCCAAGCGAACCAGGTGTTGCTCTGGATTTGCACTCTTGGAGACCAAACGCTCAGTGATCGGGATTTCATCCCTACCATGCGACTCGGTCGCATCCGTGACAGAACGAGTTGTTAAACCGCGTCGACGCATGAAAGCGGCGTTGATTACGATACGTGTAAGCCATGTTGAGAATCGGGATCGGCCCTCGAATCGTCCCAGGCTCCAAAAGGCAGAGAGCAGACCGTCCTGCAAAGCATCTTCTGCATCTTCAGCGTTGCCCATGATGCCCAAGGCCAAATTAAAGAGTGGTTGACGATGGCGCCGAAAGAGCGTGTTCAACGCCTGCGCATCTCCTCGCTGGCCCGCCCGTATTAGTTTTTCTTCACTGATTTTGCTGTTAAGCACGGCTTGGTTTGCCATCACTCGGCTCCGGTCGGTTCGAAAGGAGATCTAAGAAGAGACTTTCTGGTGCACGTTGTAGCCGTTCCGGCTCAGCGCCATGGGAGAACGAACAAACCAGGCGAAGTCTGTCGCTTGGCATTCGCCTGTTCACTCTTTGTGTGCATTTCTTCGATACCGCGCGAACCCATCCGGATAAAGGATGACACGTATGTTGCCTCTACATTGCGATTGAGGATGTTCCAAAGGTGACAGATAGAGGCCGAGCCTTGCTTGTTCCGATAAGGATCGGTACGGATTGCAGGCTGAGTCAGCACCCAAAATGGAATTCCTGGTTTCAAGAATTCTTCTCGTCAAACGTCCACTATCGAACAGTATTGAGGGTCGTAAACCACGACACTGATGTCTCGAAGAGATTCTAGAGGGAGACTCATGTTTAAGACATTAGGCATCACCTTGGCGGTCGCCATAACACTTGGTGCATCGTCGCAGGCGCAGACCCAGACTCAAATTCCGGCAAACTCCGGCAATCCAACACCTACGTTTCGAATCAATGTGGTGAGCCGCACAACTCGCGCGGTGAGCTATAGACACCGAGGCGGGGCCACAAAGATCAATTTTCAAGGCACCGATTTGATGCCTGCCGCGGCGGGCGAGGCCAAAGTTGAGAGCAAGCGCGGAGCACTTGAAATCGAAGCGGAATTTTCTGGACTAGGCAGACCCACGAGCTTTGGCAACGAATATTTGACTTATGTGTTGTGGGCGATTTCGCCCGAAGGTCGGCCCGTGAACATCGGCGAAGTATTGGTAGGCGATAACCAGCGCAGCAAGCTGGACGTGACCACTGACCTTCAGGCTTTCGCGCTGATCGTGACAGCGGAGCCTTACTATGCTGTGCGTCGTCCCAGCAACCTGGTGGTCCTCGAGAACGCGATTCGCTCGGATACCGTCGGTGCCACAGAAGCCGTGGATGCCAAGTATGAATTGATCGATCGCGGTGGCTACATCCCTACTGGCTACAAATTCGACCCCGTGGTACTCAACGCCAAATTACCGCTCGAGTTTTTTGAAGCACGCAATGCCGTACGCATAGCGCAATCTGCCGGCGCTGAAAGATACGCCGCGACAAGCTATGAAAAGGCGATTCGCCTGATGAATGAGGTAGATGAGCGCGCCAGCGGGAAGCATGAGAACAAGAAATCGCTTATTGCGATGTCTCGTGAAGTCGTGCAAACCGCGGAAGACGCACGTGAAATCTCCGTGAAGCATATCGACGAAGAGCGCGCCGAAACCGAACGCAGCGCGGGAGCCGGCCGTGAAGCCTCAGCAAAGGCCCGCGCGAACGAGGAATCGCAGCGCCGAGTCAATGCCGAGGCTGTGACCGCCGATGCCGTTCGCCAGCGCAATGAAGCGGACCGCAAGAACCTCGACGCACAGGCTGCCGCCCAACAGGCTGCTGGCGCCCAGGCCGATGCCGAAAGAGCCCGCAACGACGCTCAGCAAGGGCAACAGGCTGCCGAAGCCGATTCTGATCGGAATCGCGCTGCGGCTGCTTCGTCCGACGCACAGCTTCAACAAGCCGTTCGTGACCGCGAGGAACTTCGCGTCCGTCTCCTCCAGCAATTCAACCTAATTCTGGAAACTCGCGACACCGCGCGCGGGCTCGTCGTCAACATGTCGGACGTGCTCTTCGATTCCGGCAAATACACGCTCCGCCCGCTTGCCCGCGAGAAGCTGGCGAAAATATCCGGTATTGTTCTCGCCTATCCGTCGCTCCGGCTGGCTGTCGAAGGCAACACCGATAGCGTCGGCACTGAGACATTCAATCAGCAACTCTCAGAACAGCGCGCCGAAGGAGTCCGCAGCTTTCTAACACAACAAGGCGTGCCGGAATCTTCAACCAGCGCGACGGGCTTCGGCAAGACTCGACCTATTGCGTCAAACAATACCTCCGAAGGCCGTCAGCAAAACCGCCGCGTCGAGTTGATCGTTTCGGGTGAAGTGATCGGTACGAAGATCATTTCCCTCAGCCTTCAGCCCGTTGCTGCCGCCACGTCTCCTCAGTAGTCCAAACCCACAAGCGAGCCGGCCGCCCCAGGCCGGCTCTTTTCTTTTTGCTCATACATGGTTCCAGAACTGCCGAACTTGTTCACCATGTCCTCGAGCGTTCTCGCTGGCAATTTCCTCTTCCCGCTTTCTTGCGATCGAGCAGCGCGGGTCTACCGAAAATGATTTCCATCCGGGAACTCTGCTGATTCACCGAGCGTTCTCCTTTGAGTGTCGCTCAATCAACCGTTTCGTCAACAGAACCAAACCGAAGATCTGCGTCCATTCTGAAACAATGTTGCCGATCACCTGTCCCCACTTGGCTTCGGAGTCGATCGAAGCATAGAACGCCACCCAACCGATTCCGGTGACTAGCAGGAAGATGCTGAGAGAATGATTGCGTAGTCGCTCCAAGAAGGGACTCAAGAGATTCTTCGGCGGTCGGCGACTCTCAGCCGACCCTTTTTCGTACAGGTACTTGGTCGCAAACACCATAACCACGACGCCAGACCAGTCGGCGATTGCATTGCCAAAGAAGGAACCAATGTGGGTTCTAGGACTGGAGATGCTGTATAGAACAGTCCACAAAACGAGAATACCCGTCGATGCAATGCTCAGCGAATGTTCGTGAACAAAGCTTTGCTTGCGGCCGCGCGTTTCAAGCATTTAGCGCCTTCCATCTTCTCGGTCGTAAGATCGACCGCTGTGCTGTCTGCATCCAAACCAGAACCTGATCTGTTTGCAAGACAAATTTATCCGATATAGATCGTGGAAGGTCTTGTGGTGCTTATTGTCGTCGTGCACTGGCGTTGCCATTGCCTAGGGAACAACTACTGGGAAAATGAGTTTTGTAAGCACATCTCTGCACGTGTGCGCGAAGATTCTCATCTTAAAAACATACGAATGCGCCGCGATAATTCGTGTTTTCTATGGATGGAGATCGTGGCGCGCTTTGAACGGACTCGTTTTTTCCGGTCGCCAAACGTTTGAATGAATAGGTTGGCGCAGCCACTGGAGAAAAGATTTTGTTATCTCTGGTAATCCAAGAGCATTGATCATTCCGATCCAATCGCGCCGGAATCGAAAATCCAACGGTGCAATACTTTGGCCGAATAGAGGACAGGTTTCCAGAAGATGCGCCGCGCTTCCAATGAGGGAAACAAATCGCGATTCCCTGAGCGACGACTGTCGAGGGAAGTCTGATTCATGGTGTCTCGCGTGAGCACGCAGTCCTTCGAGCGGGACGCTTGGTTATCCTCTGCCACTCGTAACGATTCGCCCCTGCCTCTCGAGGAGATCAGATGAAGCGGGGAAATAGATGCGTCGGCCTCTGGATTCCGTTTCATTCCTGCTACGAGCTGAGCGGCGGACTCCGTAGAGCCTACGATTGAATCCAAGCAAAGTTCGCTCTCATCCTCTTTCGCCCCGTTTTCAACCAACGAGGAATTTGTTGAGCATTCTGGACGGGTGGTAACAGGGCTCATTGCTGCGGCCAGAGTAGGTTCCTCGACAGAGATCGCCGCTGGTGCAGAAGCCCATGTCGCCTGGAGTGGTTCATGCAAACTTGCTTCTTCTGTCGTGAATGGGCGGATCAACTCCTTGGCGAAGATCGATTGCATGACAGTGAGATTGCTGTTCATCTGGTCGCGAAAACCAGAGCGCGTTCCGAGTACGGGGAATTCGTCTAACAGAGAGTCCCGTGCCGCTTCTTCGACCATCCCCGCCGGCACCGGATTGAACTGTTCCACGTATGCATTGATGAGTGCATGCTCGCAGAGGAGGTTCATGATACGGGGGATTCCGCGCGAATAAAAGTGCACCGCTTCAATTGCTTCGTAAGCAAAGATCGAATCTCCGGTAGCGCCTCCGATGCGCAAGCGGTCCGCAATGTACCCACAAGACTCCTCAAGCGTCAGTGGCGCGGTGTAACACCGGAGCGTAATGCGTTGTCGAAGTTGACGCAGTTCGGGACGTTTGAGCTTGTCTTCAAGTTCCGGCTGCCCCACAAGCACAATTTGCAGGAGTTTCTCGGCGTCAGTCTCTAAATTAAGCAGGAGTCGTATCTCCTCCAACAACTCGAACGACAGGCCTTGTGCTTCATCCACGATCAATACGGCGGTGTCGCCTGCACGAAAGCGTTCGATCAACCACTGGTTTAGCCCCAGGAGCATGTTGCTCCTTAACCGGAAATCTATGGGAATCCCAAACTCCGTGAGTATGAAATCGAAGAGCTGGTCGGTGCTCAAGTGTGAATTGAAAATAAACGCTGTCGACATTTTCTGATGGCGCAGCCAATCAAGAAGATAGTTGACCAGCGTGGTCTTACCCGTTCCGACCTCACCGGTGAGGAGAATAAAGCCTTTGCGATTCTGAATTCCGTAAGTCAGCTGATCCAGCGCTTCTTGAGTCCGTGAGGTCAAGTAGAGGAATCGAGGGTCTGGATTGACATTGAAGGGGTTTTCGCGCAGCCCAAAGAAATTCTTATACAAGGCAACTCCTTCGGAGCTCCAAGCGCCGCGTTATTGTTCCCATTCCCTGACAAGACTGACTGTCACTCAGTTCTTGGACGAGGGGCCCTCGCGGGAGATTCTTTCCAGTGTCCCTTTCCAAGATAAGGAAAAGTTTCCGGGGGCCTGTTCGTGATGGTGGTGTTGAATTGCGAGCGCGGCAAGATACGTGGCTCGCTCAATCAGCTTGCTTTCGCTGGGGCTTGGAGTTCGCGGAAAGCAGCAGTACATCTCAAATGTACCGAGTAGTTCCTCGCTCGATGAAACTATAGCCGTGCAACAGAAGGCATAGAGTCCACAATGCGCTGCATCTTGCGCCACTAGGTGCCTGAAGTGTTCCTCGTCATCCCAGAAGAACACCAATGACACAACATTGCCGATCTGTACGTCGACCGCGGAACAGAGTTCATCCAGTACGCGGGCGAGCGGCACACCGGCGGAAATCAATTCAAGCAAGTGGTCTTCGCAGGCCAACAGAGTTTGCGGAGTGTTTGCTCTTTCTCGATACAAACAGAACCCCTTTAATGCACGCTTGAGCGCTTCTTTCCGCAACGTCCTGTAATCAATGGCACTCTCAAATTGCATTTTGTTGAGAGTTACGCCGATACACGATCATCCCCGACACTGCCAAACCAAACAGCAAAAACGTAAGGGACCCAGGCTCCGGAGCGGCAACTGTGAGAGTGGGGGCATGACCATCATCCGAGTCTCTTTCTCTATGTTTCGCTCGGGATTTCTCGTCGTTTCTTCCGGCAGAATCAACATGGATAAAACTAAGACCCAACAAACTCACGCGACTGTTGTCCGTGTCCCATTCAGATGTGAGTGGCGATCCAAGATCTGCAATTTTGCCATCCTTGCCAAAGTTGCTTATTCGAACGACAGGTTTGAGTTCACAGGAAAACTCGCCCTCCTTGAATATGATGCGGCCAGAAATGCAGAAGGCGAACGTACGCTGCAGGACTTGCTTATGAGGTGATCCTTGTATGGCGACGTAATCTCCATCTCCATCCTTAAGATCGGCAGCGATCTTGTCGGCAAAAGCCGGAGCCACGGCAGATAGGAAGACTGCTATGAAGAACAACCCGTGTTTAGGTTTCAAGTGGTGTCTCTGTCTCGGTATTTCTGACTGATCGCTTGTTTCCAATGGTTCCCGCATCCTAAGCCCCAAGAAAAAATGTGTCTGTCTACTTTTGTACACTTCCCTTATTGGCCTTGGAACTGCCTGTTCCGTTCTTGCGTCGAATCCCTTTCCGTCGCGGTTACAGCAGCAACACGAAACCTGTGCTTGCAGTCTCAAAAGGAACACTTAGTTGGAGCAGCAAGGTAAGAATGGCAGACCTGTGGTATCCTGCGTTTATTGTTAGATCTGCTTATGATGAAATACTCTGCACGGGCACCCGCGTCTGGCGGCAGAGGTCTTGAAGGCATAACGCAAATATCATCCGATAACCGTACTGTCGGTCGCGGAACGGAGCTCTGCGAAAAATAAATCGTTGTCGATGATTGCGATTTGCTTGACCTCAAAGGCTGCAATCTCTGAGGACATTCAGCTTTAGCGCCACATTGTCCCGTGGATCCACGCAGAAAAAGGTTTTACTCATTCACAAAAACCAATCGGCTCCTTTCATTCCTACTCGGATAGATGGCGTATCGCTGGTCGCCTGGTGGCTCACATCTGTAGATCGACTGGAGGACTACCTTCGCGGAACAGTCTTTTGTTCCACCACCAGCGAATCTCGGTGCACCGAGCGGACTCAGCAACTCTGCCGCATCGATTGGCGGGAGTTCTCCCCTCAAATAGGCGTTGATGTTGTCTTCCATTTCTGCAGGAAAGCGCGGGGTGGGACCGACTAGCTTGCCTTGGTAAACCTTTAGGACAATTTCTCTAAAGACCGGAAGCGCGGTTTTGCCACCAGTTTCCATGCCGCCCAGCGAGCGGTTGTCATCGAATCCGATGCGCACCGCCACGGTAATTCCATCACGGCCATACGTTGACCCTACAAAAAGCGCGTCCCGGTAGTTGTTCGTCGTGCCTGTCTTACCCATTACCGGGATTGGGAAAGTGCCGGCGTCGAGCGCATGCGCGGTACCTGAAGGGATACGCACAACGCCGCGCAATCCTTCTTGGATCATGGAAAGCTCCAACCCATTCTCCCCGATTGAGCAGCATTCAGAGTTCTGGCTGTAAATAACGTTTCCGCCATTCTGTTCGATCCTTGTAATCGCGTAAGGCTCCGCGTGAATACCGCTAGCCATCATTCGGTACGCGTTCGCGAGTTCCAGCAAAGTGACTTCGGATGCGCCGAGGGCCGTGGTGTCATAGCGATGCAATGTGGTTCGGATGCCAACGTCCCGCGCTGTTTTCAAGACAGAATCGATTCCGATCCTTTGAGTAATCCAAATCGCGACTGCGTTTCTCGATTCCGCCAGTGCCTGCCGGGCTGGGATCATGCCTTCAAATTGACCATCGAAATTGGAGATCCACTTAAGAGGGCGGTCTTCCGACGTCCCCACGGAGATGGGTTCATCTGGGACGGAAGTGTCGAGGTCCAGAATGCCTTGGCGAAATGCCGCCAAATAAACAATTGGCTTCATGGCCGATCCTGGCTGGCGTGCGGACTGGGTTACGCGATTAAAATCGCTGTAAGCAGTGGTGTGGTCCTTATAACTACTTCGCCCACCTACCTCGGCGAGAATGGCGGAATCTTTGTTTCGCAGAACGATGACGGAGCCTTGAACTAGTCCCGCATTCTGAGGATGACGTTTTTCGTAAAGGTTCAAGCCTTTTTCGAGAGCTGCGTTCGCGAGGCGCTGGACGCGGTCATCGATCGTTGAATAGACCCGGATGTGTCCCTCAAGCAGTTGGTTTATCCCAATATCGGAGACAGAGGTGACACTAAGCCGTTTAAGCTCGTCAAGAACATGTCCCACTGCTGCGGGCGCCTCTATCAAATCGTTGACATGAGCTGCCAAACGAATTGGAGTTTGCTGACAACGCTGGGCCATCTGGGCGGAAAGAAAGCCGTTCTTAACCATGAGGGCTAGGATCTGATTTCGTCTGCGAAGTGGCTTCTGATTGTCTGCCACAGTGGGGGCATACTCAGCCGGCGACTTCGTGATGCCTGCCAGAAGTGCCGCCTTGTCGGCGTCGTTGGCAGTGAGCGATTCCAGGGGGATGCCGAAATAATATTGCGAGGCCGCTGCGAAGCCATAGCGGCCATTTCCCAAGTAGATGAGACTGGCGTAACGCGCGAGTAGTTCTTCTTTAGCCCTCCGCTTGGATCCGTACCGCTTCCGCATATCTCCTTCAATCCACAGAGAGAGACGCATTTCTTCTACTTTCAGCAAGAATCTGTTGGTGCCCGGTACGCCAAAAGCGAACGCGAGAGCGTGCGGGAGGAGGCCCTCATGCTGCAGAGTATTGCTAGCTCTTGCGCTTGTAAGCTTTTGCAGGAAGAAACCACGGACGAGCTGTTGTGTGATCGTCGAGCCACCTTGTGGAAATACCGCTGCATGCTTTGGGGCGTTCTCTCCCTCTGAACCCTCAGCACTTCCTCTCAAGGCGTGAAAGTTTGTCTTGCTGAGCAAACGAGGAAAGACAGAATAGTCCACACCCGAGTGTGAGAAAAAGTTTTCATCTTCTGCCGAAAGAATCGCTTGTCGTAGGACGTCAGGAATGTCCTTGTATTGGATGATTTCCCGGTGTTCCCTTCCTAGTTCGATGATGACGTGGCCATTTGCATCGTAGATGTGCCCCAATGTGGGAGGCTCAAAACGAATAAACGAATCCAAATCGGGCAAATCTGTTCGGTTGTAGCTGATGTAAAAAATCCCGCACAGGACAACCACAAGCGGGATGGCTGCTAGCAGCGAAGCAATGCGAAGCAAGCGGCTCTTCTTGTAAACCCTCCACGAGCCAGCCAAGATTCTGTTCGAGGTCCAAGAGAGGCATGGAAAAAGTGAATTAATTTTGAGCACGTGAACTGCTTGCGGCCGGAGCGCGGATTGTATCGATCCTCAGCTCCGTACTTTGCACAGCCTCCCGGTATCTTTTCGCCTGAAGCATCAAGGCTCTCATGGCCAAGCTTTGGATACTGTGCGATAGGGGTCACATTCACGTCATCGGCAATGCGCTCTCCGGCACAGCTTCGATTTGTCAGATTTCGCGGCGCGAAAAAGGTGCTTGGTTCGGAGAATTCTTGTCTTAAAATGCGTGCTGTATGGAACAGACATTGCGACAGTAACGTCGCATAGTCATGCCGACGGTGATTCTAAGTCTGAGTACCTCGGTGTTGAGGAATATATCGTGCGTCTCTTAAATCGTTTTGTCAGTTCGCTGTTGTTGGTTGCCGCCTTGGCTGCGCCAACCGCCATCATGGCCGGCCCTAAACCTCAAGACGGCAACGTCCAGGTCCGCATCTATGATCGGGACCATCGGGATTATCACAATTGGGATGACCGTGAAGATCGCGCCTACAGGCGTTACCTCGCGGCGCGGCACTGGCGCTATCGTGAGTACCAGAGACAGCACTATCGCGTCCAACGGCACTACTGGTATTGGCGCCATCACAATCCGGACCGCGATTAACCAAAGACGCATAGGACCAGAATCTTTCACGCTCCTCAGCGTTAGCGAACCCTCCCTGCCGGTCCAAAGGCGGTTTCGAAAGAAAGCAAATCCATGTGCTCAGCCACAGTGCGTGAGAAATCGAAAGAGACAACCTAGCTTAGATATCGCGTGAGTTCTACGTGTCGCAGCGCTCAAATCTAACTGGCTAAGGAAGGCCTTCCTCTATCTGCTTACGGAATATGGAGTGTCCACCGCCGGGTGATAGTCGGAGTATGTGAGGATTCTCTCCATGTCGAGACTCTTCAGGAAAAGGATTCTGGCATTTGCTCTTAAATTGAGGCGTTTCGGCACCCAAACCCCATCACCGATACAGGTCTGCTCCAGAACAATGTGCGAACCACGCTGGACGCGGGCCACGAACACGCCCATTGAGAATGACTGCGTAACCTGGCCGTCAACCCTGATCCAGCCGAAGTTCTGCTTATCTACCCATAGTTTTCCCTCCACTTTAGAGAGCAGCTTGCCGTACATTCCACGTCCGTGATAGCCGGGATGTGGCGTCGCCTGCAGTACATAAGCAGGCCGCCCAACGACTATCTCCTCGCCGATGAGTTGGAAATCAAAGGCCTCTTGGACGTCCCGTAGGAAGGATTTGTTTTCCTGGGCTTTTCGAAGCCGCGCAGTTTGCTCGGCCGGCGTTTCGTGCTTCAACTTTTCTAGATTCTCATCGTTTTTCCCCTGCTCCGTAGCAGACGGAGGCTGCCCATTGTGTTCCATGAGCTGCTCAAAGCGTACGCCGTTGACAAGAATCATTCTGCTGACATCAACATTCTCCGATTTCACCTGCCCAAGTGAGTCCAGGCGACGATCCTCATCACGTTCCACATAGAGGAGATGGTCACGCGCCTGCCAACTGCGCTCGGTCGCCGCGATCGACAGGCTAACGATCTCAGGAGTACTCGGGACGCTTGCGTGATTCTGTGGTTTGTCGGATTCGCTATTTTGAGCGAAGAGCGCAGATGATGTGGCAACCACAACCAAGAATATTCCGATTCGGTATTTAGCCAGTAATTCCATTTTGATTCTAGCGGCTCTGAGGATTCCGGATAATTGGGACCATCGAGAAGCCTATTCGAGTCGTGAGTAAAGAGTCTGTATGAAAAGGAACAGATTTAGTTGCGTGTGTATTCGAACATTACGCCGCGTGCTGCGTCGTTACCGCCGCTCATTCTCTTTCAGCCGCAGAATCACGTCCAAGAGTGGACAGCGGCCCTTCTTTACAAGGCGTAGCTTGAATTAGGAGAATTTCGAGTGGGTCACTGGGTACAAGTACACAAAGGGCTTTCGGCCGTGCACTTGCAGATTGCACTTCTGATATTTGGGGTAATCGCAGCGGGAGCGTTGCTAACCTACTACGCTTACAGTCTCCCGCCGCGATAAAAAAAGACGCAAAGGGCGTTAACCTAAACCTATTGGAGCTCTGACTTGGTCTTTTGAACCAGATGCTCAAGAATTTCCGCAACCCGGTCGTCAATCAATCGGATCTCAATTGCTAAGCCGGTATTCATTGGATTCTTGAAATATCGCTTGAACAGTCGATTCCGTTTGGCTATCAACTGCTCTCGAATTTTCATTTCACCGTCTGCAGCCTTTTGCATGGGGGGGAGCCAATCCGGCGATTCTACATTACATAACAATGTCGGCTCCTTGACCCGAGTGGACCGTGGTTGAGCCGAACATGATGATTATAGGCGTAGTTACCACCCGAGCTTTCAGCAGATTGCATTTTTTCAAGAAGAGACGGGTGAGTGTGGTGAACAGGACTCTCCAGGAACTTGTTGCCAAGTCCTTTAGAATCAATAAATCGTTTCAATACAAGTTCCTGGCACTAGCGATGCGTCGAAGACGCAGTTAAGTGCTAATCGGGAGTTAGTCACCGCTGCGAGCGTTGATTGCTCGAAGTAAGCCGATCTATCCATAGTTGTCCAAGAGTTCCTTAAGGGTTGTCACGGACGACCGCTGACAAGAGTGACAGTTGTGTCCCGCAACGCTGTAATCACAATTGTGCCAAGGCTGCTGAGAGCTTCTGGCCTCGGGCTAGATGCTTAGTAGGAGATCCGATGACAGCCAGAGGAGTCCGGCTCCGGGTCTCTTGCAAGTCTCGCAGCTCGCTATCGTTGCCAAATTCCTTTGGGGCGTTTATTGCAGTGAGACTAAGTCTGAAATATCCTCTTGTTCTGCCGCTGGCTTCCTTCTGTGCACCTAGGATGTTCTGCTGTGGCCTATGGGGTTGAAGCCTGGCCCCCATCTGGGTCGAGTTGAGTTACTTGGTTTGTGGGCTTAGGCCAATCGGTGGATGTGAATTGTGGGAAGAGCGTGTCAGGCGAGACGGGCGACATGGGCAAGGCGTCATAGTTGTCGTCATTCTGAATGAGGTGACGGTTGCGCAGGGAACGAATGCTCATAAGTGAGAGCTCGAATGCGCTGTAAATGATATTTCCGCGAATGACGTCGCTCTTGTACAGGAGAACCTGGGTGCGGAGATAGCGCACGAATCGATTGGGCGGGCGCACGGAGATGAGCGAGGCATTTCGTGAATACCGCATCACTCGCATGGCGCAACTTTTCAGGTGAACGACGGTCAGGTTGCCATCTGTGTGCATTTCGTCCCCGGTGGAGTTGAGCATGGTCTGCGGCAATTTGGGGCGAGGGAGCTGGCGCACGAATTCCACACAACCCGCCAGCGTAAGGTCGCGCACGAGCATGTTCATGCCGTCATCGAGATTGCGATCGATGTGGTGGATGAACTTGTGATACTTCACGGAAAGAACCGCGCCGGTTTCACGCGTATAGGCACTCAACCAGGCTTGTTCTCCCTGAATCGTTTTTGATTGGGACCACAATCGAAGATGTGCACGCTTGCCGTAGCTATTGAAACTCTTCTGCCAAGCCATATCCTGCGGCTGGCCAGAAAGCAACTGGCGCGAGACAAGCATGTTGGGATAATTGGAAAATGTCAAAAAGGCCCCGAGTTGCTTGAAGAAAGCGTTTTTGGAATTGGCATCGGCGGTGCGCCAGCCTGCGGCCGTAAACGCTTCCTCAATCTGATCTCGAGAGCCGACGAAAAGCAGGTTAACTACGTCTGCATCCTTACCGCTCAGGGTCGTGGTGCGGTCCGATTGTCCTTGCAGGAGCATTTCCACGTCGCCGCGTTCATATTCATCCATAGCAAACGAAACGCTGGGTAATTCCGGCTGATCGCCAACATAAAGCGGAAGATTCAATCGAAGGCGCAGGTCTGTGCCTGGTGGCAGGTAAATCTCTGGTTCTGGAAGCACGGTGACAGCGCGATAGACAATCAGACCCACGTCAGAATACGGATTGAACGTGGGCATGTGAATCAGGCCGCTGGTGATGCGGCCTTGCGGCGCGTCGGTAGCGCGAATACCGCGGAAAACACCGTGACGCACAGTTTCGCGGGCGTTGTCCGCTTCCAAGACTTCCGCCGCGAAGGGGAGCACTTGTCCAGCAGCTGTGACTAGATGATCGAACTGGATTTCCACATACGCAGAATCGTGGATGAAGCCAAGTCCGACCTTGCGAACTTTGGAGATTGTTCCGAAGACCTCGAGGCCAGCCGGGAAGACCGGATGGGAATCACATTCTGGCGACTGAATCAGGACGGCGCGCACGGTTGTGCCGGGTTTTGAACTGTACGAAGCGACCGGATCGAGCAGGCGAATCCAAAAAGACTTGCCAGCGATCACATACTCGCAGTTAGCGAAGGCCGAGCTGGAGAACGAGAGAGAGAGGAGCAAACAAGCGAACGCGGCCAAGAAGCCGCGGTGCCAACAAGCCGCAAGTGGGGAACCGGAAAGCCCATCATGCTGAAGGACTTCAAGCACCGCACTTTTGTCGCGCAGTAGACCTACACCTTTTCTACATATCGAGTTTCTCGTGAAGACGTGGTGATCTGGTAGACCCATACACCTTGTGCGACCTCGTGTACCCGCGCCCGACTTACTCGCCTTGGCCACGGCATCCGCTTGCGCTGAATCGATTTTGCTGGCGACTTCGCCTACCCGGGATTCTTCGCTTGCGAAGCAATCACCGTTGACTTGTTGGAGGGTGATTTGGCATTCAGTAGCGACAGCAGTTCGAGCGCGGACGGTGGAGGCGAAACTTCACCCAGGAGGACAATTGCTTTCGCGCTCACATCTTTTCCATAGAGTTTTCGGTTTGCCCGGTTGTCGGGCCGGAGCGTGGAACCTTCCAGCGAGACACCAGCAAAGAGTCCGCGAGCGTGTGAATACGAAAGTATCTCTGCGCGTAGGAATAGATCCGTGGCGGCAGTTGATTCACGTCCAACGGGCCCGCCAGCGGCCGACGCAGTAGCGCCGAGCTTGACTTTGCTCTTGAGAATGCTGGTCGCGGCACGGTCATTCATCAGGAGAAAAACAAAGTCTGTGGCTTGCCCGCCGAACTGAAAACCAAAGCTGCCTCCCCCAAGCGCGATCATCGAAGGAGCCCCCCACGGTCCTTGAAAGTCGGACCCTCCGCGGCAAGTCATTACTCCACGCCCGTAGCTTCCACCAACGCCAGCAGCGAACTTGAGGGTTGAAGGCACAACGACCACGCATTCTGCCTTCTGTAGCACCGCCGCAGGTATGCCACTCCGCAGTTGCAGGACTTCCCGCATCACCATGCCCGAATTTGCAACTCGGTCGCTCTCTTTGGTCTGGGACTGGATTGTGGCCACAGTAACCGCGACACCCGACCCGCCATTATTCGTTACTCCGGAGACCGTTGCTGTCACATGGTAGGTGCCGACGGAATTTCCAGCCGTATAAAGGCCACTTGCTGATACCGAACCGCACTGCGGGCTCGGAGCGCAGGCCCAGGTCGCCACGGAAGTTACATCAAGTGTGCTGCCATCACTCCAATAGGTCGTGGCCCCCATCTGCATCGTGGCTAATGTTGTGATGGTATAACCTTCCGCCGTTTTGATGGCGTAACCTGCTCCCGTCACGCAGACGGAGCTGCCGCAGGGACCCGAGCCGGTTAACCCTGCCGGTGTGATCATGAACGTAGTTGCGGCGATCCCCCCTCTCACATCCGTTACCGTCACTGTGGCCTGCACGCCGGTTACCCCTGTGGGCGTCCCATTGATCAAGCCACCGCCCAAACCAGTGGACATAGACATCCCCGTTGGAAAGTCTCCAGTAAACACATAGCTGTATGGTTGCGCGCCCCCTGTCGGTGTAATTTGACAATTCACGGCTATGTACTGCTTAACCTGGGAAATGCAAGGCGGGGCATATACGTTGAGAGGGTTGGATTCCGCCCTTGAACCACCACCAGTAGTTTGACCAAAGCAAGCCGTGGGGAGACAGATAAGCCAAAGTAGTTTCGGCCGAAGAGATTGACGCCACGTCATGGTTGCACCTCCAACGCTTCTAGGGGAACTCTATACTTCGATTAGGGGACTCAAAGCGGAACTGTCAAAAGCAACAGGTCATCCGCGTCTGTCATTCTTGACAGGTCCCACCAACTTCGTTTTCTGCTTTAATTCTGTCCCTCTCCTGCAAGGAGATTGAATGCCGGATTTCCGAGATTGAGATCGACTTTTGCGGGACTGTGCTATGGAAATAAGGAAATATAGATCGCAGCTTTTTGCCGCGTGGGAACAGTTGACGATATATCTTCGGCGAGCACAGAACGCGCTCGTGGGACTGGGTAGGAACGCAGCCGAAACACTGCGTGAAACATTTCGCCCAAGAATGAATGATACGCGTGATTTATTTGCAAGCTCTCGTGATGCAATGGTTGTGACGGACGGCAAAATCAGCAAAAGCAGATCGCAGCTTTTTGCCGCGTGGGGACAGTTGACGATATATCTTCGGCGAGCACAGAACGCGCTCGTGGGGCTGGGTAGGAACGCAGCCGAAACACTGCGTGAAACATTTCGCCCAAGAATGAATGATACGCGTGATTTATTTGCAAGCTCTCATGATGCGATGGTTGTGACGGACGGCAAAATCAGCAAAAGCAGATCGCAGCTTTTTGCCGCGTGGGGACAGTTGACGATATATCTTCGGCGAGCACAGAACGCGCTC
>Ga0210406_10000303_pt1 | contig 71572 bp, 63 predicted proteins | sample IncBWC30MmetaG_FD_155454 | JGI IMG/M metagenome (GOLD analysis project Ga0210406, IMG submission 155454) | Forest soil microbial communities from Barre Woods Harvard Forest LTER site, Petersham, Massachusetts, United States - Inc-BW-C-30-M | ecosystem: Environmental > Terrestrial > Soil >...
CGCATCAACGGCGTCTCGGCGATGCATTCCGACCTGATGAAGGAGACCGTGTTCCATGATCTCAATCATCTTTATCCCGGGCGCATCACCAACAAGACCAACGGCATCACCTTCCGCCGCTGGCTGATGCTGGCCAATCCGAAGCTGACCGACCTGCTCCGCAAATCCTGCGGCGAGGCCGTGCTCGATGATCCGACCCAGCTTGCGTCGCTGGAGAGCTACGCCAGCGACAGCGCGTTCCAGCAGCAGTTCCGCGACGTGAAGCGCCACAACAAGGTCGCGCTCGCGCGGCTGATCGGCGAGCGGATGAACATCATGGTCGACGCGAGCGCGCTGTTCGACGTGCAGATCAAGCGCATACACGAATACAAGCGGCAGCTCCTCAATATCCTGGAGACCATCGCCCTGTATCAGGCGATGAAGGACGATCCGCAATCCGACTGGGTGCCGCGGGTAAAGATCTTCGCCGGCAAGGCGGCGGCGAGCTACCGTTACGCCAAGCTGATCATCAAGCTGATCAACGACGTCGCCGACGTCGTCAACAACGATCCTGCGATCGACGGGCGCCTCAAGGTCGTGTTCCTCGCCGACTATAATGTCAGCCTCGCCGAGGTGATTATCCCGGCGGCCGACCTCTCCGAGCAGATTTCCACCGCCGGCATGGAAGCTTCCGGCACCGGCAACATGAAGCTCGCGCTGAACGGCGCCTTGACCATCGGCACGCTGGACGGCGCGAATATCGAAATCCGCGACCATGTGGGAGCGGAGAACATCGCGATCTTCGGCATGGAGGCGATGGATGTGACGGTCCGCCGCAAGCAGGGGCTCGACGCCGCCGACGTGATCAGCCGCTCGCCGCAGCTTGCGCGCGCCATCGGCGCCATTGCGGGCGGCGAGTTCTCGCCCGACGACCCGGGCCGGTTCACGGCAATCGCGCATGCGCTGCGTCATCTCGACCACTACATGGTCAGCGCGGATTTCGATTCTTATTACGAGGCGCAGCGCGGCATCGACGCGCGCTGGCAGGTGGTGCCGGCATGGACCCGCGCCTCCATCCTCAACGTGGCGCGGATGGCGTGGTTCTCCTCCGACCGCACCATCCGCGAATATGCCCAGGACATCTGGAACGTGCCGGTCGATCCCGCGCCGGCAAGCATGAGGCGCGCGAGAAGCGCGGGTTGAGCCGCTGAGCCACCCTCGCGGATCGCGGGAGCTGGCGCGGTTTGCTTACCTTCGCGGTTATTGAATCCAGCGTGAAACAACGATACTGCGTCATGCCGTATCCAATGCGGCAACCGTCATCTGTCGACGGACGAACGCAACTCCCCCGAGAGCCTTTCATGCTGACAATGCCAGACCACCTCTTCGACCATGCGACGCGGGTCGAGGCCGGCGACAGCCGCTGGCAAGGGCGGACCAGCCCGGACTACTGGGCCTTTGTCAGTCCGTTCGGCGGGGCCACCGCGGCGACGATCCTGCGCGCGCTGATCGAGCATCCGCAACGCGCAGGCGATCCGCTGGCGCTGACGGTGAATTATTGCGCGCCGATCGCGGAGGGGCCGTTCGATCTCGACGTCCGCCTCATTAAGGCCAACCGCTCGTCGCAGCATTGGTGCGTCGAGCTGACGCAAGGCGCGGAGATAGCCACGCTTGCGACCGCCGTCTTCGCCGAGCGCCGCCCGTCATGGTCGCATCAGCCGGCGGCATTCCCGCAGGCCACGCCTTTCGCGCAGGTGCGGCCCTATCCGAAGACCCCGGCCCCCTGGGTCAAGCAATATGATCTCCGCTTCGTCGAGGGCTGTCCGGACTTCCGCCCCGGCGCCAAGAACGAGAACAAAACCGAGCCCGCAAGCGCGTTCACGAAGCTCTGGATCGGCGACCGCGTGCCGCGCAAGATCGACGCGCTGTCGCTGACGGCGATGTCGGATGCGTTCTTCGGCCGCGTTTTTCTTGCGAGGCAGGAGCTGGTGCCGTTCGGCACGGTGTCGCTGACGACGTATTTCCTCGCCGACGCCGACGATCTTGCCGACGAGAGCATCACGCATCTGCTCGCCGTCGCCGACGCCAAGACCTTCCACAAGAGCTATGGCGACCAGAACGGTGAATTGTGGTCGCCCTCAGGCCGCCTGCTCGCGACCACGACGCAGATCGCCTATTTCAAGGCTTAAGGGCGAATTGCATCAACGCTTGAAGCGCTGGACGCATCAGCTCTGGCTGGCGTTGGCGGTGAGGAGGCTGGTGTTGCCGGTCACGGGATCGGTGACGGCGTTGCGGATCTGGGCCTTGCCGGCTGCGGTCAGCGTGAATTTCGTGTCGCCGATGCGGAAGGAGGAGTCGCGGATCAGGACCTGCTGATACTGCACGGTCCCGCCGCTCTGATATTTGACCCGGGCGCGGAAGCCGTTGACCTCGGAGATCGTGAACTCGAATTTCTGGTTGTTCGAATAGGTCCCGCTCCAGGTGCCCTGATAGCTCTTGGGATCGACGGCGGTATAGGGCTTGTCGGAAGTCGTGCTCAGCGGCGCGGTCGCATAGGAGGACGCAAGAACGCTCATGATGTCCGACATGCCGAAGCTCCGCGCAAAGTGGGGCGATCGGCCGCAGTACAACCTGCCGATGGTTAAGGCGCGGTTAATTGTTCTGCGTTGGGAATCTAAAGGGCGGCACGCGGCCGCCCTTCGTGGGTCGTCATTCGGGGGCAGTCCGCTGGGACTGAACCCGGAATGACAAGACCTGTTACTCCGCCGCGAGTCTCACCTCGGGCGCAGCGGCACGAATCTCGGCGTCGACCTGGGCTTCGAACTTGGCGAAGTTCTTCTGGAACATGGCGACCAGCGCGCGCGCCGTCTTGTCGAACTCGGCCTTGTCCTTCCAGGTCTTGATCGGATCGAGGATGTGCGGCTCGACGCCCGGCAGCGAAGTCGGCACTGCGAAGCCGAAATAGCGGTCGGTCCGGAAATCCGCGTTGCGCAGCGAGCCGTTCAGCGCGGCTGTGAGCAGCGTCCGCGTCACCTTGATCGGCATGCGGCGGCCAGTGCCGTACTTGCCGCCGGTCCAGCCGGTATTGACCAGCCAGCAATCGACATTGTGCTTGGCGATCAGCTCGCGCAGCAGGTTGCCGTAGACCGAAGGATCACGCGGCAGGAATGGCGAGCCGAAGCAGGTCGAAAACTCCGGCTGCGGCTCGTTGCCAAGGCCCCGCTCGGTGCCCGCGACCTTCGCGGTGTAGCCGGACAGGAAGTGGTACATCGCCTGCGCCGGCGTCAGTTTCGCGATCGGCGGCATCACGCCGAAGGCATCGGCGGCGAGCATCACGAGATTCTTCGGATGCGGCGCGCGGCCGGTGCGCGAGGCGTTGGGGATGAAGTCGAGCGGATAGGCCGAACGGGTGTTCTCGGTCTTCGAGCCGTCGTCGAAATCAGGCGCGCGGGACTTCGCATCCAGCACCACATTTTCCAGCACCGCACCGAAGCGCTTGCTGGCGGCATGGATCTCGGGCTCGGCCTCCTTCGACAGCTTGATGCATTTGGCGTAGCAGCCGCCTTCGAAATTGAAGACGCCCTCCTCGCCCCAGCCATGCTCGTCGTCACCGATCAGCGTGCGCTTCGGGTCGGCCGAGAGCGTCGTCTTGCCGGTGCCGGAGAGGCCAAAGAAGATCGCGGTGTCACCGTCGGGCCCGACATTGGCCGAGCAATGCATCGGCATCACGCCCTTTTCCGGCAGGTAGTAGTTCAGCGTGGTGAACACGCTCTTCTTCATCTCGCCCGCATAATAAGACCCGCCGATCAGGACGATCTTGCGGGCGAAATCGATGGCCACGACATTCTCCGAGCGCACGCCGTGGCGTTTGGGATCGGCGCGGAAGCTCGGCAGATCGACGATCGTCAATTCCGGCACGAAGCTTTCAAGCTCCGACGCCTCGGGGCGGATCAACAGCGTGCGGATGAACAGCGAGTGCCAGGCAAGCTCGGTGAACACGCGCGTTCTGATCCGATGGGTCGGATCGGCGCCACCATAGAGATCCTGCGCGAACAGCGTCATGCCTTCGGCATGCTTGAGAAAATCTTGATAGAGCGCCTCGAACTGCTCCGAGGTGATCGACTGGTTGCCGGCCCACCACATCGTCTTCTCGGTCCGGCCGTCGCGGACGGTGAACTTGTCCTTCGGACTGCGGCCGGTGAACACGCCGGTATCGGCGCAGAGCGCGCCGTCAGCGGACAGCACGGCCTCGCCGCTATGCAGAGAGTGTTCATAGAGCTGCGGCGCGCCGAAATTCCAGTTCACGCCCTTGAGCTTCTTGAAGCCGAATTTGTCGGCGCCGAATGCACCGTTATGCAGACCTGTCTCTTGCACTGAGAACCTCCTCAAAAGCCGCATGCGCGCGAACGGCATTTAAGCGCCCCCGTCGCGGTGCCCGTAGCCATAGCCCTTCCAACCCTGGTGGGCTGAGCTAATACTCATGAACGCGCACCTTGCCAAGCCGATCCCGTCAGGTTTGGTTTATTCCGACCCGGATGGGTTTTTCGCGACGCAGTCCTTGATGCGGCCCGAATATCCACCGTGCGTCGCCGGAATCTGCGAGGAATTTCGAGCTACTACTTAAGCGCCTCGCTCGCGCGCGACGATCGGCCGCCCTAATTGAAAGCCGCGCCAGAGGTCTTTTGCAGCGCACAACGCAGAACTTGAGAGCGCGACGGAACGAGGCTCGGTCGCCATCGCGCTCAGGTTTCTGATCGAGCATGATCTCCGCGCCAACGCGCTCCGCGTTTGTCGCGAGGGGAAACCGCTTCGCGCCCATCTGCTCGTAGTTTTGATCATGCCGCACAGTTGACGACCTTCACCTCGCCTGGGACCGGCCATGCGCGGCGAAATGGACGATGCGATCGTCGGCGAGCGGCGCAGTCCGGCGGGCTCCATTGCTCCCGCGGCCCAATGGGGGGCCAGCTTGCTAACCGCGTGAGCTGTCAACAAGAATATTGTAAGGCCCAGCTTGCTCGGCGAGCTATCGGTATTTTTATACTGCCATCGCAAGTTCTCGAATAGTCGTTACCAGCCTCCCGCCACCCGGCTGGAGAGCATGATCCCGCCCCTTCCTGACAGATCACGGGTCGTGCGCTCGCTGGCGTGAGGGAAACTTCGCCGCTGGCCAGGATGTGCGCCGCCGGCGTGAAATGCAGGAGAATCGGCGAGCGATCGCATCGCGCGCCCCTCGACCTGAGAGGAGTTAAGAGCGATTCAAAAAAACGCCGCTGCATGCGATCCGGCGCGAGACCCCTCATGGACCGCTCGTAGACCTCCGGCAGACCGCTGGCAGCTTCGACCCAACAGGAATCGGCGGCCCTTGCGGGACCGAAATCAACGGTGATTTGCGTCGATATTGGCTGCTTATCCTGTTGCAACATGGGTCTTTTTTCGGGTAAACGGCTTTGCAAGGGGCCGAACGCGTCGCAAAATGCGAAGCGTTTTTATGGAACATGGTCACACTTCAGCCCAGCTTGCATTGCTCGTTGACCATGTTCGAAGCCCAATTACGCGGCGCATCACAGGAATGCGCGCTGTTTCAGCCACCGTAACTGAAAGCAGGCTCATGCCCACAATCGCCCTGGTCGATGATGACCGCAACATTCTCACCTCCGTCTCGATCGCGCTTGAGGCCGAAGGTTATCGAATCATGACCTATACGGACGGCGCCTCTGCGCTTGACGGTTTCCGCTCCAGCCAACCGGACCTCGCCATCCTCGATATAAAGATGCCGCGCATGGACGGCATGGAGACGCTGCGGCGGCTGCGGCAGAAATCCGATCTGCCGGTGATCTTCTTGACCTCCAAGGACGAGGAGATCGACGAATTGTTCGGCCTCAAGATGGGCGCCGATGATTTCATCCGCAAACCGTTCTCGCAGCGCCTGCTGGTCGAGCGCGTCAAGGCCGTGCTGCGCCGTTCGCAGCCGAAGGACCCGACGGCGGTGCCCAAGGAGAACGACGCCAAGGCGCTCGACCGCGGATTGCTGCGGATGGATCCGGAGCGTCACACCTGCACCTGGAAGAACGAGCCGGTGACGTTGACGGTCACGGAATTTCTGATCCTGCAGGCGCTCGCGACCCGCCCCGGCGTGGTGAAGAGCCGCAACGCCCTGATGGACGCGGCCTATGACGATCAGGTCTATGTCGACGACCGCACGATCGACAGCCACATCAAGCGGCTGCGCAAGAAGTTCAAGGTCGTGGACGATGAGTTCGAGATGATCGAAACGCTCTATGGCGTGGGGTATCGCTTCAAGGAAGCCTGATTTTTCGCGGGACCGGATTGCGCGGTTTGCGCGCTGACGCCAGCGAACGTGTGGGGTAGGATGCTGGCGCAGTTACTGGAAGCAAGTGTGGGACATTGCTTGATCGAACGCAGCCCGATCCTGGACTGACCGCCGAGGACGATCTGTCGTCCCTGGTCATGGACAGTGCTGACGTCGAAAGGCCGCCGCTCAAGGGTTGGCAGCGGCCGCTTGGATGGCTCAGCCGTGCCGGGCAGTTCCTGTTCACGCTCAGCTTCTCCAGCCTCACCCGGCGAATCGTCTCCCTGAACATCGCGGGCCTGCTGGCCCTGGTCGCCAGCATTCTCTATCTGTCGCAATTCCGCGCCGGCCTGATCGATGCCCGGGCGCAAAGCCTGCTGGTGCAGGCGGAAATCATCGCCGGCGCGATCGCGGCATCCGCCACGGTTCAGACCAACACCATCACCATCGATCCCGAACGGCTGCTCGATCTGAAACCCGGCGAGACCTATGGCTCGCCGGACGAATATTCGCCGCTCGATTTTCCGATCAATCCGGAGCGCGTCGCCCCGGTGCTGCGCACGCTGATCTCGCCGACCAAGACCCGCGCCCGCATCTACGACCCCAATGGCGGGCTGCTGCTCGACAGCCGCAATCTCGAGAACGTGCTGCGCTTCGAGCTGCCGCCGATCTCGTCGGAGAAGCCTGGCCTGCTCGAGCGGACGATGATTGCAACCCGCACATGGCTCAACCGTGGCGATCTTCCGCTCTACCGCGAGCTCGGCCCGGAAAACGGCAACGGTTATGAGGAGGTCGGCGACGCCTTGCGCGGCCAGAAACGCAGCATGGTGCGCGTCAATTCGCGCGGCGAGGTCATCGTCTCGGTCGCGGTGCCGGTGCAGCGCTCCCGCACCATCCACGGCGCGTTGATGCTGTCGACACAGGGCGACGACATCGACCAGATGGTGACCGCCGAGCGGCTTGCGATCGTCAAGGTCGGTGGCGTCGCCTCCGCGGTCATGATCGTGCTGTCGCTGCTGCTGGCAAGCACGATCGCAGGTCCCGTGCGGCGGCTTGCCGACAGCGCCGAGCGCGTCCGCCGCCGCATCAAGACCCGCGTCGAGATCCCCGACTTCACACTCCGCCGCGACGAGATCGGCCATCTGTCCGGCGCGCTGCGCGACATGACCGGCGCGCTCTACAACCGAATCGAGGCGATCGAGATGTTCGCCGCCGACGTCGCCCATGAGCTGAAGAATCCGCTGACATCGCTGCGCTCAGCGGTGGAAACGCTGCCGCTCGCGCGCAACGACAACAGCCGCACGCGGCTGCTTGCCGTGATCGAGCATGACGTGAGGCGGCTCGATCGCCTGATCTCCGACATCTCCGATGCGAGCCGGCTCGACGCCGAGTTGCAGCGCCAGGACATGATGCCGGTCGATCTCCGCCGCCTGCTGAACACGCTGACCTCGGTCGCCAACGAGACCAAGCTCGGCCACGACATCGCCGTCGAAGCCCGTTTCGAAGGCCGCGGCCTCACCGACACGTTCTCGGTCCCAGGCCATGATTCCCGCCTCGGGCAGGTGATCTCCAATCTCCTGTCGAATGCGCAGTCCTTCTCCAACGCAGGCGGCAAGGTGCGCATCCTTTGCCGCCGCATTCGGACCGGCATCGAGATCATGATCGACGATGACGGCCCCGGAATCCGCCCGGACGCACTGGAGCGCATTTTCGAGCGCTTCTATACCGACCGGCCGCACCAGGGATTCGGCCAGAACTCCGGCCTGGGGCTGTCGATCTCCAAGCAGATCATCGAGGCCCATGGCGGGCGCATCTGGGCCGAGAATCGCCTTGGCCCGGTCGGCGAGGACGGCGAGCCCACGATGGCCGGCGCCCGCTTCGTGGTGAGGCTGCCGGCACCATGACCGACCATGCCGACGCAAGCGTGCATGCGTCCGCGGTGAAGGTTGGAGATCGTGCGGTCCTGATCCGTGGGCCATCCGGCGCGGGAAAGTCGCGGCTCGCGTTCGAGCTCATCCTGTGCGGGCGCGCCGGACAACTTCCGCCTGCCGTTCTTGTCGGTGACGACCGTGTTCATCTCGCAACAGTTGCGGGACAATTGATAGTCCGCCCAGCCCCTATCCTGGCCGGCCTGATCGAGATACGTGGGCTCGGAATTCGCAGGTGCGACCATTTGGAGCAGGCCATTGTTGGCCTTGTTGTGGACCTCGCCGCCACAGATGCGGCACGGCTGCCAGCGCAAGACGCCCTCAAGACAAGCATTTCCGGTGTCATATTACCTCGCCTTCCGATCGCTGCAAATTTTTCTCCCCTGCCGATAGTTATTGCCGCTCTGACCACAACTCAGAGTTCACCGTCCGTTAACCTTTCCGCCAATTGTGTGAAGGGGATTAGTAACCATATCAGCCCCACTATCGCGACCGAATAGGCCATCGCAGCCTCGCATTCTCGCGTTAGCGTTCCCGAGAGAAGCCACAACACCCCTCTTGCGCGGGGGCTGTGGATGGTCAAATTGACGCGTTCGTGCGGTGCACCAAAGAAAAAGGCACCCGCGAGGAGTTTCCGATGATTGGTCTAGTCCTGGTGACCCATGGGCGCCTTGCCGACGAGTTCAAGGCGGCGCTCGAGCACGTGATGGGTCCTCAAAAACAAATCGAGGCTGTCACGATCGGGGCGGAGGACGATTCCGATTTGTGTCGCAGTGACATCATTGAAGCGGTGAACCGCGTTGACTCCGGCGACGGCGTCGCCATTCTCACCGACATGTTCGGTGGCACACCTTCGAACCTCGCGATTTCGTGCATGAGCCGGCCGAAGGTCGAGGTGCTCGCAGGCATCAACCTTCCCATGCTGGTCAAGCTTGCCAAGGTGCGGGAAGAGCGTTCGCTCCCCGACGCGATTGCAATGGCCCAGGAGGCCGGCCGCAAATATGTAACGATCGCGAGCCGGGTGCTGGCCGGCAAATGACTGAGGACGACGAGGAGGGATCGCCGGTCGCCATCCCCGGTCCATCCGTGCCTCAGGGAGCCATCTCGACAGAACTTCTCATTGTCAACAAGCGCGGCCTGCACGCCCGTGCGTCGGCGAAATTCGTCCAGACCGTCGAACGCTTCAACGCCGAGGTGTGGGTGACGCGCGGCGGCGAGACGGTCGGCGGCACCTCGATCATGGGACTGATGATGCTGTCGGCGGCTCCCGGCACCACGATCACGGTTTCCGCGATAGGCCCGGAGGCTCAGGCCGTCATTGATGCGATCACCGAGCTCGTCGAGAGCAAGTTCAACGAAGAAGGCACGTGATCGAGGCTTATTGTCTAGAGCGTTTTCGAGCGAAAGCCTGCCCCGCACTTGATGCGGGGTGGGTACCGGTTCGCGTGAAGAAAACGCGTCAGAACAAGAGACTAGGGCCTCCGTTCCGATTCAATCGGAACCGAAAAGGCTCTAAGCATGATCTTCTCGGAAAACCGGTACACACTTTTCCGGATCGTGCTCTTGGCGCGCGAGACTACTTCGCCGCCGGCTGAATAAAAATCTTCCATGCAATGGCGGGCCCCGGACGGCCGCGGAAGAAGCGTTGCGTGGTCATGACCAGCGGCTCGGCGTCCGGCGCATTCGCCTTCATCCAGGCTTCGCACTCCGCTAATCGCCAGTCGGTCGTATCGCAGATGCCGATGAAGCCCAGCCGCTTGGCCTCCTCCAGGGACGTCAGGCCTGACGACCACAATTCGCCTGGCGTGAACGGCGCGGGATGATCGGGGCTATAGAAGGTCATGGGCTCGCCGACCTCGGTCGTGCCGGCGACCACCGCCCAGCGTGAGCCGAACTTGTTGTGCCACATCTCCGTCAGCTCGCGAGCCAGTTGCGAGCGTGCGCCATAGCTCAAGGAGCTGTTCGGACTTGGCGTCATTTGGTACGCCGCGATGTATGGCGACGCGACAAGCGCGGCGAGCGTCGCCACGAACCAGATCGTGATGATGCGGAACAGCGCTTTCGCCGGCATGCGCAACGAAGGGATCGCGATCAGCGCCAGCGGCACCAGGAAGAACAGCGAAATTCCCCAATCGGTCTTCATGTAGATCGTGAATGCAAGACCGCCGAGCGGCGGCCCGATTGCGACGATGGCCTGGATCATCCAGACATTCAGCGCTTGCGCGACATTGACGCATGGATTTTCACCGCCCGACCAGGCATGCGGCAGCCATCGCGGCGGAGAGAGCAACGCGAGCGCGGCGAGGGCGACTGGAGCGGCAAGCAGCGCCAAATTGTGACCGATATAGCCGAGCACGAGCTGCGCGCTTTGCGCATGGCTCGACAGACCGTAAACATCGCCGGCATAGGTCAACGGCACGAAGTTCACTTGCTTCAGCCAGATCAGATGCGGGATCATGGCAACGACGAGGGTTGCGATCGCGACCCATGGCGCCGGCGAGCGCAGGAATTTGAGCCGCTCTGGATGAATCAGCGCAGCAAGTCCGATGGCGCCGATCATGGTCAGCACCCAGTATTTGGTCAGCAGCGCAAGCGCGCCGGCAAGGCCAAGCCACACGCCAGACAGCCATGTCCGCTTCTCGAAGCTGTTGAGATAGGCCAGCACCAACAGCGGCAGCGTGACGAGCTGCAACAGGTCCGGGTTATATTTGTAGCCCTTGAAGTTGAAGATCGGATAGAGCGCGAGCGTCACCACAACGAAAAAGGCGCGGCGGCGATCGACCACCCGGCGGGCGATGAACCATGAAATGACGAGGCCCGTGCCCAGCACCGTCATCGCCAGCGCATAGGTCGCCCAATCCCGCGCCGGGAAAAACAGGAACCACAACCCCGCGACCCATCCGGAGAGCGGCGGATGCTTGCCATAGCCGAGCTGGAACTTCTGTCCCCAGGCGAAGGCTTCCGCGACGTCCATATGGACATCCTGCGCTGCCTTCAGATTGATCAGGACGAAGGTCCAGAGCAGGGCATGGCAAACAGCAAAGCTGATCACGAGCCAGAGACTCGTGTCCGGATTGCAGGCCCGCTCCACCAGCCATGCCTCAAGCCGGCGGAGGCTGAACGAGCGGCGCGTGCGCGTGGCTGCTGGCAAAATCGATGCAGTTGGCATGACGTTACGCGTAGCGCGTTTTTGCGCGCAGTGGAATCGGCTAAGCGTGAAGAAAATCCTTTTAAATACAGCAATATGGTTGCCGCATAGAGACGTGAATGCTATCCCGCGCCCCATGACGACCGCCCCCATTTCCAACATCCGCAACTTCGCCATTGTCGCCCATATCGACCATGGCAAGTCGACGCTTGCCGACCGTCTGATCCAGATGACCGGCGGCCTGTCGGATCGCGAAATGGCGGGCAAGGAACAGGTGCTCGATTCCATGGACATCGAGCGCGAGCGCGGCATCACCATCAAGGCGCAGACCGTCCGGCTGAACTACCGCGCCAAGGACGGCAAGCATTACATCTTCAATCTGATGGACACGCCGGGGCATGTCGACTTCGCCTACGAAGTCTCGCGCTCGCTCGCGGCCTGCGAGGGCTCGCTGCTCGTGGTCGACGCAAGCCAGGGCGTCGAAGCGCAGACGCTCGCCAACGTCTATCAGGCGCTTGACAACAATCACGAGATTGTGCCGGTCCTGAACAAGGTCGATCTGCCCGCGGCCGAGCCCGAAAAGGTCAAGCAGCAGATCGAGGACGTGATCGGCATCGACGCATCCGATGCGCTTCAGATCTCCGCCAAGACCGGGCTTGGCGTGTCCGACGTGCTGGAAGCGATCGTCACCCGCCTGCCGCCGCCGAAGGGCGACCGCGACGCGACCTTGAAGGCGCTCCTGGTCGATAGCTGGTACGACGTCTATCTCGGCGTCGTCGTGCTGATCCGCGTCGTGGATGGCTTCATGCGCAAAGGTCAGCGCATCCGCATGATGGGCACCAATGCCGCTTACGACGTCGAGCGCGTCGGCTTCTTCACACCGAAGATGCAGCAGGTCGATGAGCTCGGCCCCGGCGAGATCGGCTTCATCACTGCCGCGATCAAGGAGGTCGCCGACACTCGCGTCGGCGATACCATCACCGACGACAGGAAGCCGGTGACGGAGATGCTGCCCGGCTTCAAGCCGGCCATTCCGGTCGTGTTCTGCGGCCTGTTTCCGGTCGACGCCGACGATTTCGAGTCGCTGCGCGCCGCTATGGGCAAGCTGCGGCTCAACGATGCGAGCTTTTCCTTCGAAATGGAAACCTCGGCAGCGCTCGGCTTCGGCTTCCGCTGCGGCTTCCTCGGGCTATTGCATCTGGAGATCATCCAGGAGCGCTTGTCGCGTGAATTCGATCTCAATCTGATCGCGACCGCGCCGAGCGTGATCTACAAGATGAAGCTCACCGACGGCAGCGAGATCGAAATCCACAATCCCGTCGACATGCCCGACGTGGTCAAGATCGCCGAGATCGACGAGCCCTGGATCGAGGCCACGATCCTCACCCCCGACGAATTTCTCGGCAGCGTATTGAAGCTCTGCCAGGACCGGCGCGGCGCGCAGAAGGAGCTGACCTATGTCGGCAGCCGCGCGATGGTGAAATACGACCTGCCGCTGAACGAGGTGGTGTTCGATTTCTACGATCGCCTGAAATCGGTCTCCAAGGGCTACGCCTCGTTCGACTATCACCTCACCGACTACAAGCCGGCCGATCTGGTGAAGATGCAGATTCTGGTCAATGGCGAGCCGGTGGACGCGCTGTCGATGCTGGTGCATCGCACCCGCGCGGAGGGACGCGGTCGCGCCATGGTCGAGAAGATGAAGGAACTGATCCCCCCGCACATGTTCCAGATTCCGATCCAGGCCGCGATCGGCGGCAAGGTGATCGCGCGCGAGACCGTGCGCGCGCTGCGCAAGGACGTCACCGCGAAGTGCTACGGCGGCGACATCACGCGTAAGCGCAAGCTCCTGGAGAAGCAGAAGGAAGGCAAGAAGAAGATGCGGCAGTTCGGCAAGGTCGACATCCCGCAGGAGGCCTTCATCGCCGCATTGAAGGTCGATAGCTGATCCTTTTTTCATTCTGGTACACGCACAGAGTGCGTGGACCCGGATTCCAGAGGTTACTGCGAGAGATTCCGGGTTCGTGCGTGTCCCGCGCGCCCTCGGAATGACGTTGCCCCACCTTGCCCTCCGGCCTCAGATAGACCACCATCGCGGCTTCCGATCACACCCCAACAAGAGGGCAGAGGAAACGCGAATGAACAAGCTTCCCGCTTTCGGCCTCGTCGAGCGCGCCCGCGCGTTGCAGCCGCTCATCGCGCGCGAAGCCGATGAGACCGAACGCACGCGGCGGCTGACGCCGGCCGTGACCGCGGCCTTGATCGACAACGGGCTTTATCGCGTGCTGTTGCCGCAGAGCTTTGGCGGCGCCGAGGCTCCACTCGCAATATTCATGCAGATGCAGGAGGAGATCGCCAAGGCCGACGCCTCGACCGCCTGGTGCCTCGGCCAATGCAGCGTCTGCGCGATGACGGCGGCCTATCTCGACCGCGACGCGGCCGAAGAGATTTTCAATACGCCGCCCGGCATTCTCGCCTGGGGCGCGATCGCGCATGAGGTGAAGGCCGTGCCCGGCGGCTACATGGCCAATGCGCGCTGGGATTTTGCGTCGGGCTCGCGGCAGGCGAGCTGGTTAGGGGCACATGTGCGTGTTGTCGAGGCCGACGGCACGCCGCGCAAGAAGAAGGACGGCTCGGCCGAGATCCGCACCATCCTGTTTCCGGTGACCAGCGCCACCATGTACGACGTGTGGGACGTGATCGGGCTGAAGGGCACCGGCACCGATTCCTATTCAGTCGAGAATCTCTTCATTCCCGACAAGTTCGCAGCGCTGCGCGACGATCCCAGCGCAGTGCGCGAACAAGGCCCGCTCTACAAGCTCTCGACCCATATGGTATTCAGCATGGGCTTTGCCGCGACCTCGCTCGGCGTCGCCCGCGCCACGCTTGATGCCGCGATCGAGCTCTCCCGCACCAAGCTGCCGCAGGGACTGTCGGCGATGCGCGAGAACAACGCGGTCCAGGGCCTGATCGGCCGCACCGAAGCGACCCTGCGCGCGGCGCGCGCCTACCTCTACGCAACGGCGGACGAGGTCTGGCGCGACCTGGAACGCGGCGACCCGATCACCGATGCGCATCGCATCGCGCTGCGCATCGCCGCGACCTGGACCATTCATCAATCGGCCACCGTGGTCGACACCGCCTATCACATGGCCGGCGCCACCGCCATCTTCGCCGCAAATCCGTTCGAGCGGCGGTTTCGCGACATGCACGCCATTGCGCAGCAGCTCCAGGCGCGCGACACCCATTATGAGGATGCCGGCCGGGCGATCCTCGCCGCGAGTCTGCAGACCGCGCCGACAACCCGATGAGGTGAGCGCCAATTGGCGCGCGGTCGGGATTGCGGGAACTCGGCCGGTACACGTCGGTCCGTTCGCGCCGCGCACGCGCCGCCCTAGTTAAGGCGCTGTTGCCTTCGATGGCGGCTGCCCGGTGGCTTCGCGGGCGCAGCTATAAAATATGGATTGGGAAAGCATTGCGTTGCGCGGCCTGCCGCTGACGCTTTACACTCGGCTACGGTTGTATATCCGCACCCGATGGCGCTGCCGTCAATGGAATAGACCTGCATGCAAACCGGAGAATGCGTGTCATACGTCTGAGCCTGTCCGGGGGAGACGGCGAATATCGCTCCGATCAACAGCATTGTCCTCGCCATTGGGCCCATCGAAGCCTCCTTCAAGCTGGAGACGCCAAGCTAAGGGTGCTCATCCGAGCACTTTGCTGGCGAATAGCCAAGCCTGACGATTCAGGAGGTGGGGTTTGGAGAAAACGGGCAGCCGGTGAAGCTGCACGACAAGAGCCAGGCGAACTTCACACTGCAGTGGCAGCCAGCTTTTTCATGTCTTATAGCGTGTGCTCGCGCATGGTCGCGAGAGAAAATCGGTTCTCGCCCATCGGGTCGTAGCCCGAGGGCATGCCTTTCCGGATCTTGCTCAAGAGATAGCATGCGCTCACCGCATACAGGCTTACGCGCAGCTTCGCAGTTTCTACGGAATGCATTGGGCGGATGTTAATGTCTTTCCCGCATTTTCGCGGCAAATCACCGTTGGAATGCCCATGTTCAGACTTCGCTCAATCGGCGCTCGCCTCATCCTCGCAATTTCACTCACGGTTGCAGTCGCCTGCGGAGTGCTCGGAACCTTCTCCATCATCCAGCAGCGTTCGCTGACGCGGCTCGCGCTCGAACGAGAACTCAAGCTGCAATATGACAGCGTCATCGCAGCCGTCGACTATGAAGGACGCGCAGCGCTCGCCGTGAGCACCGTGATCGCGGGCCTGCCCCCGGTCGCCGACGTGATCGCGAAGGGTGACAGGGATGGGCTCGGCGCGTTGCTCGAAAACTCCATGACTTCACTGAAGGCGCAAGGCATCCCGCTGATCTCGTTCCAGACGCCGCCCGCGCTGACATTCTACCGTGTTCACGCGCCCAAAGTGTTCGGTGATGACGTCTCCGCACGCCGCACCACGGTCGTGAAGGCGCTTGCCACCGGCAAGCCGATCGCCGGCGTCGAGCAGGGGCGGGAGGAACTCGGCGTCTTCGGCATCACGCCGATCGTGAAGGACGGCAAGAGCCTCGCCAATGTCGATGTCGGCGCCGCCTTCGGCAAGGAATTCGTCGAGCGCGCCAAGCAGCGCTTCGGGATCGATATGGCGGTGCATGCCTTCGACGGTCAGGCATTCAAGAAGCTGTCTTCGACGATGGGCGGCGCGGACGTCGCAACTCAAGAAGAATTGAAGCAGGCGTTCAGCGGCGAACCGGTGCATCGCGATGCCGCGCTCGGTGACCATCCGGCCGCGCTCTATATCGGGCAAATCAAGAACTACGCGGGCGAGCCCATTGCGGTGCTCGAAATTGCCAAGGACACCACGCAGTATGAAGCCGCCGCGACGACTGCGCAGCGAACCCTGCTGTTCGGCACGCTTGCCATCCTGGCGGGTGCTGCGCTGGTGGCCTTCTTCCTGGGCCGCGGCATGTCGCACCCGCTGGTCGCGATCACCGGCGTGATGAACCGGCTGTCCGGCGGCGACACCGACGTCGTCATTCCCGGCGGCGACCGCAAGGACGAGCTTGGCACCATGGCGCAGGCCGTCGACGTGTTCCGCCGCAACATGGCGGAAACACGCTCGCTGCGCGAGGCGCAGGAAGCGGACAAGCAGCGTGCCGAGCTGGAGAAGAAAGTGTTGCAGCGGCAGATGGCCGATCGTTTCGAGGCCGACGTCAAGAGCCTGGTCGGCGCGGTGGCCAAGGCGACCGAACACATGCAGCACGCCGCCAGCGAGATCACGACAAGCGTCAACGGAACGTCGGAACAGGCCGCAGCGGCGGCGGAGGCGTCAGAGGAAGCCTCCGCCAGCGTCTCCACAGTCGCGTCCGCGACCGAGGAACTCGCCTCTTCCGTCGCCGAGATCGGCCGCCAGGTGACTCATTCCTCCAGCGTCGCCGATGGCGCCGTCGCCAAGGCGAACAAGACCACGTCAATGGTCGGAAGCCTCGCCGCCACCGCCGAGAAGATCGGCGACGTGCTGCGCCTGATCGATGCGATCGCAAGCCAGACCAATCTGCTCGCGCTCAACGCCACAATCGAAGCCGCGCGCGCCGGCGAGGCCGGCCGCGGCTTTGCGGTGGTCGCGGCGGAGGTCAAGGAGCTGGCCGGGCAGACCGCGAAGGCGACCGAGGAAATCGCGGGCCAGGTCACCGCGATCCAGTCGGCCACCGCCGACTGCGTCACCGCGATCGGCGACATCAGCCAGACCATCCGCGACATCAGCGGCATCGCGACGACGATTGCTGCCGCCGTCGAGCAGCAGGATTCGGCCACCCGCGAAATCGCCCGCAGCGTGCAGCAGGCCGCCGCCGGCACCACGGGCGTGTCGCAGAATGTCAGCGGCGCGAGCCGCGCCGCCGAACGGTCGCGCGCGCTTGCCGACAATGTGCTTGCGGCATCAGGCGAGCTCGGCCAGCACGCCGCCGACCTCTTCAAGAGCGTCGACGCCTTCCTCGCAGGCCTTCGCGACGCCGCCTAGAGCGCATCGCGCTTCAGCTTTTCAAATTAAGCATGATCTTTTCGGAAAACCACTACACACTTTTCCGGATCATGCTCTGAGACAGCATGATCTTTTCGGAAAACCGCTACACACTTTTCCGGATCATGCTCTAATCTGACCACTCGCGCAGCCGGAGCGGATGGTGGGCACTCGGGCCAAGAAGGAACATCAGACTGAACGACGCAAAGCGGCCGCGCCGAACTCCGCGGTGGCGGCCGTGTTTGACGCCTACCCGAAGCGGCTGAAATCCAGACTCCTGGCGCTGCGGCGGCTGATTTTCGACACGGCACGGACCACCGATGGCGTCGGCGCCCTCGAAGAAGCGCTCAAATGGGGGCAGCCGAGCTATCTGACGACCGAGACCGGGAGCGGCAGCACCATCCGGATCGATCAGGTGAAATCCGTCCCCAATCAATACGCGATCTTTTTTCATTGTCAGACCGACCTGGTCTCGACGTTCCGCGAGCTTTATCCGGAGCTGACCTATGGCGGCAATCGGAGCATCCTGCTGGATGCGGCAAAGGAGCCGCCGGACACCGCGCTGCGCCACTGCGTGGCGCTGGCGCTGACCTATCATCTGAGCAAGCGCAAGGCGGCGCGCAGATAGCGCGCATTTTTACCGCGTCGTCATTCCGGGGCGATGCGCGTGCTAACGCACCATCCCGGAATGACTGTGTCTGCTCAGGCCACCCGCGTTTCCCGCGCCCTCGCATCCGCGCCGCATTGCGCATGCAGCAGTTCGACAATCTCCGGATTAGGGCGCGCGCGACTGAACAGGTAGCCCTGCCCTTCGTGACAACCCTCCGCGCGCAGGCAACTCAGCTCCGCTTCGGTCTCGACGCCCTCCGCCGTGATGGTGACGCCAAGCCCCTTCCCCAGGCTCACGATCGCGCGGATGATCGCTTGCGCATCGCGGTTGGCGGCAAGATCGCGCACAAACGACTGGTCGATCTTGATCTTGTCGAAGGGGAAGCTGCGCAGATAGCTCAAGCTCGAATAGCCGGTGCCGAAATCGTCCATCGAAATCCGTACCCCGAGCGCACGCAGCGCATGCAGCGTCGCCAGCACCTGGCTGCTCTTCTCCAGAAGCAGGGTTTCGGTGATCTCGAGCTCCAGCCGCTTCGGCGGCAGGCCGGACTGCCTCAGCGCATCCATCACGACCGACAGCAGATTGCCGATGCGAAACTGCGCGGGCGACAGGTTGACCGAGACGCGCACTTCGTCGGGCCAGCGCGCGGCATCCATGCAGGCGCGGCGCAGCATCAAGCCGCCGAGCGGGTTGATCAGGCCGGTCTCTTCCGCAACGGGAATGAACTCGGCCGGCGAGATCATGCCGCGCTCCGGATGCGGCCAGCGCACCAGCGCCTCGAAACCAGTGATGCGCCCGCTCGAAAGATCGATCAGCGGTTGGTAATAGGGCCGCAGCAATTCGCTCTGGATCGCGTCGCGCAGATCGATCTCGATCCTGCGGCGGCTCTGGGCGCGCGCATCCATGCCGGCCTCGAAAAAGCTGAACGTGCCGCGCGTTTCACTCTTGGCACGCGACAACGCCATGGCGGCATTCTTCAACAGCTTCTCTGCATCGTTCCCGTCGGTCGGCGCCATCGCAATTCCGATCGTGGCACCGATGACGACCGAGTGAGCGTCCAGCACGAAGGGCTCGCCGATCGCTTCCAGCAGACGCTTCGCCAGCACCTCCGCATCGTCCGGCCGCATCTGGCCCCTCTGCACGATCGCGAACTCGTCCGAGTTGAGGCGGGCCAGGATGTCCTTCTCGCACAGCGTGGATCGCAGCCGTTTGGCGACGCCGCGCAGGAGCTTGTCACCGATGCCGTGGCCGAGCGTATCGTTGACGGATTTGAGATTGTCGAGGCCGAGCACCAGCACCGCGACCTGTTCGGTGCTGCGGCTGCGCCGGACCAGCATCTCGTCCATGTGCTGCCTCAGCAGGTTGCGGTTCGGCAGCCCAGTCAGCCCGTCATGCTGCGCCAGAAACGCGAGCCGCGCCTCGGCGCGCTTGCGTTCGGTAATGTCCATCAATGCGAGCAGCACGGCCGGACGCTCGCCATAGACCAGATGGCGCGAATAAATCGCCAGATCGATCAGCGTCCCGTTCGCCTTGACATGCGTCCAGGTGCGGGCGGCCTGTTCGTCGCCCGTGCCGTCGGCGGCCCAAGGGGGATCACCGTCAAGGGCCTGCAGGCCGCGAATGGTGAGCTTCTCGAATTCGGCTCGGCCATAGCCATAATGCCGGATCGCGGCGTCGTTGACGCCGAGGATGCGTTCGTCGTCCAGCGCGCAGACGATCATCGGGACGGGATTGCTGTCGAACAACAGCCGGAACGACGCCTCGCGCTGCTTCAACGCGGTGATGTCGACGCGCGAACCGACGGCACCATCCTCAGTCAGCCGGTCGGCGCTTTCCGTGACAGAATTGCCGCCCTTGAGCTTCGGTCTGGCTCGGGTGGGCCCGGCCTCGCGGCGAACGGTCGCCGCACGCTTCGGCTTCTTCTGCTTGACTGGCCGGACATTCGGCATCTGGCGACCCACACGCATACTCGATCAAGTCATGTTGTCGGCGAAGTGTCTGAAGAAAAGGTATCTTGATCCAGCCGTGTTCCCCTAAGGTCATACTTCTCAACAGGAATTTTACAGGTCCCCCCGCCTCACCGGCAGGCGAATTTATCCACCTCGATCTATCCAAGGTTGCATTGTCACCTTCCGGGATCATGCTCTGAACGGTCTCCGGCCCTTCCATGATTCTGTAGCGCAGATAGAGTGGTCTTATGCTGGCTCGCCCTTTTCTGATCCCGCCCCTGGCATTCATGGCGTTGGCGATTGCGTCGCTGGCGCTCGCGCAGGACAAAGGCACAGTCGATCCGAAGCCGCTGCCGCCACTGGAACATCCCAACGATCCCAAGCTTGCCGCCAAGGAATTGTTCGCACGCAAGCGGCTGCCGGCGGCGATGCCGACACGCGTGATCGGCGCCTACAACAAGGGCTGCATCGCGGGCGCGGAGAAGATGCCGATCACGGGTGATACCTGGCAGGTCATGCGCCTTTCACGCAACCGCAACTGGGGCTATCCGGCCACGATCGCGCTTCTGAAACGGCTGGCCGACAAGGCGCACAAGGACGCGGGCTGGCCAGGCATATTGGTCGGCGACATCGGCCAGCCGCGCGGCGGCCCCGCGTTGAGCGGCCACGCCAGCCATCAGATTGGCCTCGATGCCGATATCTGGCTGACGCCGATGCCCGATCATCGTCTCTCGCGAGAGGAGCGCGAGGAGATGTCCGCGACCATGATGGTGCGCGAGGACCGGCTCGACATCGATCCGAAGGTCTGGACACCGGGCCATCTGGCCGTCATCCGCGACGCCGCGCAGGAGCCAAGCGTTCAGCGCATCTTCGTCAACGCCGCGATCAAGAAGGCGCTGTGCCGCGAGGCCAAGGGCGACCGGAGTTGGCTGTCGAAGGTGCGGCCGTGGTACGGCCACGACTACCATTTCCACATCCGCATGCGATGCCCATCAGGCAGCCATGATTGCCACGGCCAGCCGGAGCAGAATGGCGGCGACGGCTGTGACGACCTCGCCTACTGGTTCAAGGCCTCTGTCCTGCATCCGGAACCGCCAAAGGTGCCGCCAAAGCCGAGCCCGCCGATGACGCTGGCGCAACTGCCGCCCGCCTGCCGCCAGGTGCTGAACGCGCCGGACGCCAAGCCGTAACGATACCGCAAGCAGGCTATCGCCGCCGCCCTGCGATAGGGTAATGTCGCCGCGCCACGCGCCGCAAGCGCGCGGCCGAACCGGGATGCGGGGTTACCGCTTCTCATCTCCATCAGGCCGCCGCTGTCAGCGTAGCGTTGCTGCGCGGCCCAACATTCACGAGAGCCGCTATGCGCATCAGTGCACGGAATCAGATCAAGGGTACCGTCGTCGAGGTGAAGAAGGGTGCGACCACTTCGCACATCCGAGTCGATGTCGGCGGCGGCCAGATCGTGACCTCCGCAATCACCAACGAGGCCGTCGATGATCTGGCTCTCAAGGCCAGCAGTCAGGTCACGGTCGTGATCAAGGCCTCCGATGTCATGATCGCGGTGGACTGACCATGCGCGGCGGCGGCGTGACCGCTTGCTGCGAGCCGCCGCCCATGCTTGGGACCATACCCAACAATGAGCTAGGCCTTTACCTGCCCCCCGAGCCTAGCTATTGTTTTGACTGCGAAATCCCTCTTCAGCCGTAAGCCCTGAGGGAACGGTCGGAACGGCGCTTCCTGCTGTCGCAGCCGATAAACTGACGCCTGATTTGCGCGCGCCCGCCGCGTCGTGCAAACATGCCTGGAGCGCCATGATGCACCGTCTTGCCGGATTTCTCTTAAGCTTTGTCATTCTGTGGGGAGCGGCCCTATCGCCCGTTTCCGCCGAGGACAAGACCCTCACCGTCTTTGCCGCGGCTTCGATGAAGAACGCGCTCGACGATATCGATGCAGCGTTCACCGCCAAGACCGGCGTCAAGGTCAATGCCAGCTATGCCGCAAGCTCGACGCTGGCGAAGCAGATCGAGCAGGGCGCGCCCGCCGACATTTTCGTCTCCGCCGATACCGACTGGATGGACTACGCAGTCGGCAAGAAGAACATCAATGATTCGACCCGGCTCAACCTGCTCGGCAACAGCATCGTGCTGATCGCGCCGAAGGATTCCAAGATCGACGATGTCACGATCGGCCCAGGCTTCGATCTCGCCAAGCTCGCGGGCGACGGCAAGATCGCGACCGGCGATGTCAAATCCGTGCCGGTCGGCAAATATGCTAAGGCGGCGCTGGAGAAGCTCGGCGCATGGAGCGCGGCGGAGCCGAAATTCGCGATGGCCGAAAGCGTGCGCGCGGCGCTGACATTGGTGGCGCGCGGCGAAGCCGCCATCGGCATCGTCTATTCGACCGATGCCAAGGTCGAGCCCGGCGTCAAGATCATCGGCACGTTCCCGGCCGACAGCCATCCGCCGATCATCTATCCGGTGGCGGCGACGTCGACCGCGAAGCCGGAAGCCAATGCATATCTTGACTATCTGCGCTCGTCCGCGGCCAAAGCCGTGCTTGAGAAATACGGGTTCACCTATCTGATCCGCCCGACCTCCTGACGTGCTCGACATCACTCCTACGGAATGGACGGCGATCCTGCTTTCGCTCCGGGTCGCCGCCGTCGCGACCGTGGTCGCGACGCCGTTCGGCATTGCGCTTGCGTGGCTGTTGGCGCGCAGGGATTTCTGGGGCAAATCGCTCATTGATGCGCTGGTTCACCTGCCGCTGGTGCTGCCGCCGGTCGTCACCGGCTATCTCTTGCTGTTGACCTTCGGCCGGCGCGGGCTGGTCGGCGCGTGGCTTGCGGATCATCTCGGCATCGTGTTCGCATTCCGCTGGACGGGCGCGGCGCTGGCCTGCGGCGTGATGTCGTTTCCGCTGCTGGTCCGCCCGATGCGGCTGTCGATCGAAGCGGTGGATCAGCGGCTGGAGCAGGCCGCGGAGACGCTCGGGGCCGCGCCATGGCGGGTGTTTGCGAGTGTCACGCTGCCGCTGGCGCTGCCCGGCGTGCTCGCCGGCATGGTGCTCGGCTTTGCCAAGGCGATCGGCGAGTTCGGCGCGACCATCACCTTCGTCTCGAACATTCCCGGCGAGACGCAGACGATTTCGTCCGCAATCTACTCGCTGATCCAGACGCCGGACGGCGATGTCGCTGCGCTGCGGCTGGTCGTGGTCTCCATCGTGATCGCGGTGGCGGCGCTGATCGGCGCCGAATGGTTTGCCCGGCGCGCGACGCAACGCCTGCATGGAAACTGACCATGTTGCGAGTCGATATCGAGAAGCGGCTCGGCGAATTTACGCTGCAGGCCGCGTTTGAAAGCGAGGGCCGCGTCACTGGTCTGTTCGGGGCCTCGGGCTCCGGCAAGACCTCGCTTGTCAACATGATCGCCGGCCTGCTCGTGCCCGACCGCGGCCGCATCGTGATCGACGGCGAGACGGTAGACGACGTCGACAAGCGTGTGCACGTGCCGGCCCATCGGCGGCGCATCGGTTACGTGTTCCAGGATGCGCGGCTGTTTCCGCATCTCGATGTGCGGCAGAACCTCGATTACGGACGGCGGATGAACCATCTCGACGACGACCCGGCCCAGCTCGAACGCATCACCGATTTGCTCGATATCGGCAACCTCCTGGATCGCCGTCCGGGAAAATTGTCGGGCGGTGAGCGCCAGCGCGTTGCGCTTGGACGCGCGCTGCTATCGAAGCCGCGGCTGCTTCTGCTCGACGAACCGCTGGGTGCGCTCGACGAGGGCCGGCGAGCGGAGATCCTGCCCTATCTGGTACGGCTCCGCGACGAGGCCAGAATCCCCATGGTCTATGTCAGCCACGACGCCGCCGAGATGCGCCAGCTTGCGACACAGATCGTGCTGCTCAAGCGCGGCCAGGTGTCGTCTTTCGGCGGCGTCAAGGTCTTGCCCGGCACCGAGAACTGAGAACGACGATCAGTTACGAGCGATCGACATTGAGCACTTCGCCGGTGACGGCGTCGACATCGTGGCGGCGGTTCGCCCGCGAGCATCTCGGCCCTTCAGACGATCTCACGTGCACGCAGATCCGCGATCGCCTCTCGGCCATAGCCGAGCGAATTGAGCACCTCGTCGGTGTGCGCGCCGAGTTCCGGCGCCATCGTATCGAGCCGGCCGCCGCCATGGGCGAGCTGAAAGCCGCTGCCGGCGAAGCGCAGGCGGCCAAAAGGCGTGTCGATTTCCTGGATGGCGCGCCGCGCCGCGATCTGCGGATGATCGATTACCTCCTCGACCTTCCAGATTCTGGCGCAGGGCGCACCCGCCTCATCGAGGATCTTCTCCCACTCGCGCGGATCTTTCTTGGCAAGCGCCTCCTCGATGATGGCGCGCAGCGCCGGCTCATTCTCCTGCCGGGCGAACCAATCGGCGAAGCGCGGATCTTCCAGCGAATCCTCCCGGCCAAGCGCGACCATCAGTGCGCGGTACTGCTTCTCGCTGTTCACCGCAAGCAGCAAATAGCCTTCGCCCGCCTTGAACAGATTCGCGGTGGGCCTGCGGCTCACCGCCTGATTGCCCGACAATTGCTGACGATGGCCGGCAACCGTGTAATCCGCGACCTGGCCCGACAGAAATGCGAGTGTCGCCTCCAGCATGGAGACATCGACCAGTTGTCCCCTGCCCGTATGCGTTCGCTGGAACAGCGCGCTCGATATGCCGAACGCCGCGGTGGCGCCGGACAGCACATCGCAAACGGCAAAGCCTGCGCGCGTCGGTCCACTCTCCTCGTGACCCGTGATCGCCATGATGCCCGACAATGCCTGGATCTTGCCGTCATAGCCTGCGCTCAGCCGCTCCGGGCCGGTCTGCCCAAAACCGCTGATCGCGCAATAGATCAGCCGCGGGTTGATTGCCGAGAGTGCAGCGTAGCCGATGCCGAGCTTATCCATTACGCCAGGACGAAAATTCTCCATCACCACGTCGGCCTGGGCGGCGAGCTGCTTGACGATGGTGATCGCCTCCGGCCTTGCGAGGTCGAGCGTCAGGCTGCGCTTGTTGCCGTTGATCGCCTGCCAGCCCGGCGCGAGGCCGCGATCGGCCCATTCACGGCTCAACGGGGTGCGGCGCATGTCCTCGCCTCCGCGCCGCTCCACCTTGATGACGTCGGCCCCGAGCAAGGCGAGCTGGTAGCTTGCGTAGGGGCCAGCCAGCACCTGCGTGAAGTCGAGAATCTTCACCCCTTCGAACGGTCGGGTCACGACGGCTTCCTCCTGATGGATTTTCTTTTCTTGCTTCTTCTCGATGGCGAGTCAGGCAGCGCGGTTGCCCCGCGCAATCTCTTTTTGCCTGTCGAATTCGGCCCTGCGGCGCGCCAGTTCCTCGGGGGTCATCCGGGAGATGTTGTTGAAGTCGAGCTTCCAGGACGCATCCTCGCTCCAGCGCAGCGGTGACTGCATCGTGGTGCGCGCGCCGGACCCATGCTCCAGCAGGCCGAGCGCCAGCTCGAGTGTCAGCGCCTGCGAGCCGGTGTCATGCGGTCTGCCGGCGGAGTTGCCCAACGGAAAATCACTGAACAGGAAGCGGGGCACCGCCGCGTGCTCGACGATATCCTTGGCGCATCCCATCACCACGGTCGGAATGCCGTTGGCCTCCAGGTGACGGGCAACCAGCGCTGCCGTCTGATGGCAAACAGGGCAATTCGGCACCAGCACGGCGGCGTCAACCTTGTCGGTGCGGCAACGCGCCAGGATGTCAGGCGCATCGACGTCGATGGTCACCCGGTGGCTGCGATTGGTCGGAGCGCCGAAGAAGCGCGGCGCGACCTCGCCGATCCGCCCCGAGGCTGCGGCCTTCAGAAGCTGGGGCAGAGGAAACCAGGTGCCGCTGTCCGTCGCCGTTGTGTGCTTGCGGTCATAGCCGATATGCGAAATGCGCAGATCGTGCTGCTTCGACGTGTCGCCGTCATAAACCTTGTAGAACTTCGCGGCGCCATTATAGGCCGCGCCGGGGCCCTGGTCGCCCTTTGCAGGATCGTAGGGCGCAGCGGTGGTGATGATCGTCACCCGCGATTGCGCCAGCGGCTTTTTCAGCAGCTGGAACGGCGCATCGGCATAGTGCGCCCAGCGATAAGGCGTCGTGTAGCCGATCGCGGTGTAGTAATCGCGTGTCCGCTGCATGTAAGGGACCGGGCAATCGTAATCGGCAGCGAAGCCGAATTGGTTGTCGAGTTCCGGCATCGGCGTGCCTCCTGCATGTCCTGCGCGCTTTGTCCGCGATAGGCAGCGAGACTAGACAGACTCCGCTTATTGCTCAAGCGGACGCAACGCAGCTCAGATCCCCGCCACCGACGTCCACAGCTCGCCGAGCCTGCGCTTGACGGACTCCATCCGCGTCGGCTGAGCGCCCTCGTCTTCTTCCGGCAGCCGCAGGCCGACGACATTGACCCTACCGCCGGAGATGCTGCGCGCCACCAGTGTGATGGAATCGAGCGCGAGCGTCGCACCCTCCTTTGGCGCGCAGTCGAGATGGACGTCGAAATAATCGGCGAGCGTCAATCCTGCCTCCACCTTCCCCACCTTGACGCCATAAACCTCGGCCAATTCGCAAAGCGTGTGCTCGCCGGAGACGACAAAGTCGCCGAGCAGATGCGGATCGGGCTCCGTGCTCGGCTGCATGTCGACAAAGAAGCGGTCGAGCGCCTCGGCTTTCTCCGGCGGCGCCAGAAGATAGATGTAGTCGCCCGGCGCGACGGGCTCAGCTTCGGCCGGCGAGAGGATGTTCTGATTGCGAATGACGAGCGTCGGCTTCGACCAGGACGGGATCAGGCCGCGCCGGAAAAACAGGCTCTTGGCGCGCACCGGATAGCCGACCAGCTCCTGTTCGAGCTGGCCCGGCAGATCGAGCTCGACCCGGCGCGGGCCGCGCTCGCCGCGCGGCAGCGCCACATGCAGCCGCCGTGCGGCCGCAGCCAGCGTCCAGCCCTGGAACAACAGCGAGATGATGACGACGACAAAGGCGACGTCGAAATACAGATAGGCTTTCGACTGACCGACCAGCATCGGGATCGATGCCAGAAAGATCGCGACCGCGCCACGCAGGCCGGTCCAGGCGATGAAGACCTTTTCCCGCCAGTTGAACCGGAAGGGCGCAAGGCAGAGGAACACCGCGACCGGCCGCGCCACCAGCATCAGGACCAGAGCGACGATCACCGCCGGGCCCGCGCTCGCGCCCAGCCGCTGCGGCGAGACCAGCAGGCCGAGAAGCACGAACATCACAATCTGCGCGAGCCAGGTCGCGGCGTCCAGGAAGGTCACGATCGAATTATGGGCCCGAGTCGGCCGGTTGCCGACGATGATGCCGGCAAGATAGACCGCGAGGAATCCCGACCCGTGGACGAGCTGCGCGGCGCCGAAGATCACAAGCGCAGTGGTCCCGACGAACGGCGCATGCAGCCCCTGCGGCAGCGCAACACGGTTGAGCGCGATCACCATGATCCGGCCGCCGATCACGCCGATGACGGCGCCCAATATCGCCTCACGGGCAAGTTCGAGCAGCACATGTGCCGTCGAGCTGTGCCCCACCGAGATGAACTCGACCAGCATCAGAGTCAGAAACACCGCGAACGGATCGTTGCTGCCGGATTCGGCTTCGAGCGTCGCGCCGACGCGGGCACGCAGGCGCAGGCCCTGCGCATGCACCAGCAGGAACACGGCGGCCGCATCGGTCGACGCCACCACGGCGCCGACCAGGAGCGCCTCGGTCCAGTTCAGATCGAGCGCATATTTTGCGACAGGCGCGGTGATCAGCGCGGTCAGCAGCACGCCGATCGTCGCGAGCACCATCGACGGCGCAAGCACGGAACGGATGCTTTGAAAGCGGGTCCGCAATCCGCCATCGAACAGAATCAGCGCCAGCGCGACCGATCCCACCAGATAGGTGGTGCGCACGTCGTTGAACTCGATCTGGCCCGGCCCGGAATCGCCGGCCAGCATGCCGACCGCCAGGAACACCAGCAGCAGCGGGGCACCAAAGCGCAGCGCCAGCAGGCTCGACAGGATGCCGGCCATGACGAGCGCCGCGCCGAGCAGGATAGCGATGCTGACCGAGTCGAGAGAGGCCATGAGGGTAAGAAAATCTACACGTCCAACGACATTGGCATCCTTATCGTCGCCACCCTTCGCCGCCAACCCATTTCCCACCAATCGCGGCGATATGCCCGATTTTTCGGGGGCTTGCCCTGTGCGCCTTGCCGCCCATCGTCTCGCCGCGTACGGCTGCCGCCCACGCAGCAGGCGTGATTTGACCGCAGGATCAATTCTGGCTATATTCTGGCCAGAATGCCCTTCGACATCATCCTCGCCTCGCAAGCTGTCGAAGATCTAAGAAAGATCAGGGCGCAGGTTCGGGCCGCCGTGAGAACTGCGCTCGAAACGTATCCGAGGCACCATCCTGAAAAAACCAGCCGAAGTCGAATCAAGCGATTGCGGGGATTGCGCCAACCACAATACAGGCTCCGTGTCGACGACGTCCGGGTGTACTATGATGTGTCCGGCACGGCCGTGGAGGTCTTGGCGATTGTGCCCAAATTGGAGGCCGAGTCATGGCTCGCACAATTCGGAAATCCGGAATGAAAGAGGTGCCGCTTTCGGAAATCAAGGACGATCTGTCTCGCTATCTTCGCGAGGCTGAGACGCAGGAGATCGTCATCACGCGCCATGGCAAACCGGCCGGCATATTGATCGGCTTCGAATCCGAAGAGGACTGGTTCGACTACCGTCTCGAACACGACCCGCGTTTCCTGCGCCGCATCGAAGAGGCGCGGAGCAGCCTGCGCGCCGGACGTGGAACCAGGCTTGAGGATGTTGAAACGGAGTAGTCGCGCAACGGTCATTGCGTCTGACTGTCGTCCCGGCACGGCCAAGGGATTTTGCAAGAGATCTGCAAGAAATCTGCAAGAGATTTGCAGGAGGTTGGATGACATCGTGGATTGGCGTATGGCATCACAGCGCCGCCGCGCTTGAGCGACAGTGCCGATCTTCATCGACCCTGGCGCGGCTTGAGGCGAGACTTTGACGATGGACGTTGACACCAAGGGCATCCTCGATTTCCTGCAAACGGCGGCACGTTCGGTCGGCGCCGAGGTCACTTCGCCCTGGTTCTATTTCCAGATCGGCCTGATCCTCGTCGGCGCCGGAATCTCGTTCGCTGCCGGCGCCGCGATCCGCTCGCAAGTCGACCTCAAGACACTTGGCGCCAACTGGCCGGCGCCGTTCCGGATGATCGTGCGCGTGCTGGTCACGCATGCCTCAACCGCGGTGTTCGCCCTTCTGATGTGGGTCGCCCGCATCATCATGGTGCTGTCGACCTGGCCGAGCCGCAGCTATCTCCTGTCGGTATTCGCCAAGCTTGCCCTGGCATGGCTGGTGATCCGCCTTCTGACATCGGTCATTCGCAACCAGTTCATGCTGCGCCTGGTGTCGATCTCGGCCTGGCTGGTGGCGGCGCTCAGCATCATCGGCGAGCTCGATCCCGTCATCGAGGCGCTCGATTCCGTCTCGGTCGTGTTCGGGGGGCTGCGGCTGACGCCGCTGCTTCTGATCCAGCTCGCCGTGTTGCTCGCGGTCGCGCTGTGGCTCTCGAACGTCGCCAGCAATTTCGCCGAAAGCCGGATCGCGCAATCCGGCGACCTGACGCCGTCGGTGCAGGTGTTGCTGGTCAAAGTGATCCGGCTCGGCCTGATGTTCTTCGCGGTCGCGGCCGCGCTGAGCGCGGTCGGCATCAACCTGTCGGCGCTCGCGATCTTCTCCGGCGCCGCCGGCGTCGGTATCGGTTTCGGCCTGCAGAAGATCGTGGCCAATTTCATCAGCGGCATCATCCTTTTGGTGGACAAGTCGGTGAAGCCGGGCGATCTCGTCACCATTGGCGACAGCTCCGGACGGATCAGCGCGATGAAGACGCGCTATATTTCGGTGGCCGCCGGCGACGGCCGCGAATTCCTGATTCCGAACGAAGATCTGGTGACGCAGAAGGTCACCAACTGGACCTACACAGACAAGAACACGCTAGTTAAAGTCAATTTCGGCACCAATTACGATGCCGACCCGCGGCTGGTCTGCAAGCTTGCGATCGAGACCGCCGCAAGCGCGAAGCGGGCGCTCAAATCCAAGCCGCCGAATTGCCTGCTCACCGAATTCGCCGAAGCCGGCATGAAATTCTCACTGACCTTCTGGGTTTCCGACCCCGCGGACATGGACAGTGTGAAGAGCGAGGTCATGTTGTCGTTATGGGACGCTTTCAAGCACGAGGGCATCCGCGTGCCCTATCCGGTGCGCGAAATCCGCGTACGCGGCGGCGCGGTACCGGTGGAGACGACGGTGGAGGTCTCGGGCTGAGGGCTGATCTACGGAGGTTCCCTGGGAGGGACGAAGGCGGCTTGCGCTGACCGCGCCGATCATTAAATTGGGGTGTCAAATCATTCGTTTCGCCGAAAAGGTGCCGCCCGCCCATGAGCTATATCGAAGCCAACGATACCTCCTTACGCAAGACCGGGCAGATCAAGCTGCACGGCGCCAGCGGCTTCGCCGGCATGCGCAAGGCCGGTCGCCTGGTAGCGAGATGCCTCGATGAGCTCACCGACATTGTCAAGCCCGGCGTGACGACCGCCAGGATCGACGAATTCGTGCGAGAGTTCGCCTTTAGCCACGGCGCCTATCCCGCGACCCTGATGTATCGCGGCTATCGCTATTCGACCTGCACGTCGATCAACCACGTCGTGTGCCATGGCATGCCCGGCGACCGCGCGCTGAAGGAAGGCGACATCGTCAACATCGACGTCACCTTCATCGTCGACGGCTGGTATGGCGATTCCAGCCGGATGTATGCGATCGGCCCCATTGTGCGCAAGGCCGAGCGGCTGATCGAGGTGACCTATGAGGCGATGATGCGCGGGATCGCCGCGGTGAAGCCCGGCGCCACCACCGGCGACATCGGCCATGCGATCCAGAGCTTCGTCGAGCCGCAGGGCATGAGCGTCGTGCGCGATTTCTGCGGCCACGGCCTCGGCCGGCTGTTTCACGACGAGCCGAACATCATTCATGTCGGCCGGCCCGGCGAGGGTGTGCCGCTCAAACCGGGCATGTTCTTCACCATCGAGCCGATGATCAATCTCGGCAAGCCGCACGTGAAGATCCTGTCCGACGGCTGGACCGCCGTGACGCGCGACCGTTCACTGTCGGCGCAGTTCGAGCATTCCGTCGGCGTGACGGCGACTGGCGTCGAGATTTTCACCTTGTCCGAACGCCACGGCGAGAAGCCGCTGTCTGCAGCCTAGCGGCCGTTTGGGCGGCTTGGCATTGGCCGGCTTGACATCGGGCGGCTTGGCATCGGATCAGCCCGTCTCTAAGCGAGGTCAGGCGAGCTTGCTGGAGCCAAGCTGCTTCAGCCGCTCGATGGCCTCCGTCACCAGTTGCAGCGCCAACGCCTCCGCCGGCATCTCCCGTGCAAGCGCGGCGGCCTGGCCCGACCAAAACGGTGTGAAATCGGTGCTCTTTCGCTGCTCGGCCGCGGCGCGCAGGAACACCAACTCGCCCACTGGCAACGGGAAATCCGGAGCCGCGTCCGCCAGCGGGCCAAGCTCCAGCGAGAGGCGGTTGGCAACCGCACGTGCAGGGCGCCCGGAGAAGACGTTCGTCAGCACGGTCTGGTCGTCGCGCGCATGACGCAGCGCGTCACGATGCAAGGCTGGCGTCGCGGCTTCAGGACAGCGCAGAAAGGCTGTTCCGATCTGGACGCCCGATGCGCCGAGCGCAAAGGCGGCAGCGATGCCGCGCCCGTCCGCGATGCCGCCGGCCGCAATGACAGGCACGCCGACGGCATCGGCGATTTGCGGCACCAGCGCCAATGTGCCGGGTTGAGAGGCCATCGCACGGCCGAGATTGTTTTCGAGGAAAGTCGCCCGATGTCCGCCGGCTTCACAGCCTTGCGCGATGATCGCATCGGCGCCATGAGCTTCCAGCCACAGCGCTTCCTTGACGGTCGTCGCCGACGAGATGATGACGCAGCCCGCCGCCTTGACGCGAGCCACCAAAGCCGCCGCCGGCAGGCCGAAATGGAAACTGACCACTTCGGGCTTTGTCTCCTCGACGATCTCGCACATCGCAGCGCCAAATGGCGCGATATCCCGACGAGGCGGCGGCTCGGCGTCGATCCCCAGTTCGGAATAATAGGGCGACAGCCGATCACGCCACCCCTGTTCGTGTGCGGCGTCCGCTTTCGCCGGGCGATGGCAGAAGAAGTTGACGTTGATCGGCCTCTTCGTCTGCTTTCGCAATTCCTTGACGGTCTCCGCGGCAAGCTGCGGCTGCATCGCCGCGCATCCGATCGAACCCAGTCCCCCTGCATGGCAGACCGACGCGGCCAGCTTGACGGTGCCCAATCCCGCCATCGGTGCCAGGACAAGCGGATGCTCGATTTTGAAAAGGTCAATCAGACGCCAGTCGGGCCACATCGCATGCCTCCTACCAGCGGCCCGCCGAGGCGCCGCCATCGACATGGAGAATCTCGCCCGTGACGAAAACCGCTTTTTCCAGATACAGCACCGCGTCGAGGATCTCCTGTGTCTCGCCCATGCGGCCCATCGGCTGCAACCCGGCGAGGAAATCATGCGTCTCTGGTGTATGCATCGGCGTCTTGGTTGCGCCCGGCGAAACCGCGTTCACCCGGATTCCACGGCTGGCGTATTCGACCGCGAGCGCGCGCGTGACGCCGTTGAGTCCGACTTTCGTCAGTGAAGCGAGAGCAGCAGGAAGCGACGTTGTCGGCAGCTCGGCGATGGACGCGGTCACGTTGACGACATGGCCGGAGCCCGCTCGCAGCATCTGCGAGATCACTTTCTGCGAGATGTGGAAGAAGCCTGCGAGATTGACCGCGACCATCGCTGTGAAATCGGCCTCGGAATAGTCAACGAAGGGCTTTGGGATGAAGATCCCGGCGTTGTTGACCAGCGTGTCAATTCGCCCAAAATGATCGATGGCCGCGCTGACAATACGCTCGGCAGTCTCGGAAGTGGCGATGTCACCATCGACGAGGAGGATATCCGGATCGCGGGGCATGCCGGCCTGGCTAATCGCGCGCGAATTGGCGACGACGCCGTAGCCGATTTGGCGAAACCCCTCCACTAAGCGTGCGCCAATGCCCCGCGAGGCTCCGGTCACCACGGCAACTTTTCGTTTGGTGGTCATGATCGCTCGCATTTCCGGCTGATAACTGAATACCGTCGGAATGGTGTATTCGTCTTGCGAGCGCTTGGCTTTGCACCGCTTGCGCCTGTTTTGTCATATCTTGCTCACGGCGAACGGCGGCAATCGATCAGGCGAGCGAGTGGAAACTGCCGTCGCCCTTCGATCACGCCGGGAAACGGCGCCGATACTGACCGGGCGTCTGGCCTGTCACCTGTCGAAAGGCACGGGTGAAGTTGGCCTGACAAGAAAAGTTGAGCGCAAGCGCGATATCGACCAAAGACCGATCGCCCCGCAGGAGAGCCTTGGCGCGATCGAGGCGCTTTCCGCTGATGTAACGATGCGGTGACTGACCGACGGCAGCCTTGAAGGCTCGGGCGAAATGAAATTGGCTCAGGCACGCGACCGACGCCAGGCGGTCGATCGTCAGATCGCTCTCCAGGTGAGCCTCGATATAGTCGAGCACGCGTGTCAGTCTGCGCAGATCGAGCGCCTTTCGACCGGCGGCGCCAGGCAGCCGAGGCGCAGGCAGACCGAAATGGGCCTGAACGAGCCGCGCGGCAAGACAGGCCGCCAACGTGTCGGCGAGCACGCGGCCTGCGGACGTTGGCCACCGGAGTTCGGACGAAATCGCATAGGCGATTTCGGCCACGAGAGGATCGTGAAAGCCGCCCCGGCAGCGCAGCGATTCCACGATGGCTCCATCAAGATCAACGCCAAGATCGATGCCAAGATCAACGCCAAGAGCGGCCGGCGAGAACCGGTCCGGCGCCATATAAAGATGCAGCACCTCCGGCATCGGATCGGAAATATCGATGAACCCTTCCTGCGCCCCCGCAGGGGAAAGCCAGATCATGCCCCGCTCGGCAACTGCACGATCGGTGGTCCCGTCAACCCGCCGCGTGACCACCGAACCGCCGTCACAGACATTGACGCAGATCTCGGTGTGGGGCTGCGGGCTGTTCCAGGCAATGACGCCGTCGCTGTGACTGCGAAGTTCTGCAGCAAAACCAGACCAGCCTCGATCGGCCGACGAAGCCAAAAGTCCGGCGGTCCGATATTTCTCGCTCGCTTGTTGCAGGGTCAAACGGCTCTCCATGAAACGGTTCAGACGGGCGTTGGCAAGAAAATTGAGCTATTATTATGTGTGGGCTCCGCGGCCGATCGCAACCGTGCAGCGCGATCCGCTTCACTGTAGCACGGAAATCGACTCTTGCCGGTTGCAAAAGCCGGCGGGCGCTGCACATTGGCGCCGATGGACGACAAGACCGGCACACCGAAAAACCCGCACACCGAGACGCCGCATTATCACGGCCATCGGTCGCGGCTGCGCGAGCGCTTCAACAGCGCAGGCCCCGACGCGCTGAGCGATTACGAACTCCTCGAGATGGTGTTGTTCGCAGCACAACCGCGGCGCGATATGAAGCCGCTCGCCAAATCGTTGCTGAAGAGATTCGGTTCGTTCGCGGAAGTGATCCATGCGCCGGAAAGGCTGTTGCGCGAGGTCGAGGGCATCGGTGACGCCTCGGTCAATCAGCTCAAGCTGATCGCGGCGGCCGCGGCGCGCATCGCCAAGGGCGAGCTGCGCGAGCGCAGGCAGCTTTCGTCATGGCAGGACGTGATCGACTATTGCCGCACCACCATGGCCTTCGCTGACAAGGAACAGTTCCGGCTGTTGTTCCTCGACAAGCGCAACCAGCTGATCGCCGACGAGGTCCAGCAGACCGGCACTGTCGACCACACCCCGGTCTATCCCCGCGAGGTGGTCAAGCGCGCGCTGGAATTGTCCGCGACAGCACTCATCCTCGTGCACAACCACCCTTCCGGAGATCCGTCGCCGTCGCAGGCCGACATCACGATGACGAAGACGATCATCGACATCGCCCGGCCGCTCGGCATCGCCGTGCATGATCACATCATCGTGGGGAAGGGAAAGCATGCCAGCCTGAAGGGCATGCGGCTGATTTAGAGCGTTTTCGAGCGAAGCATGCCCTCGGACTTGATCCGGGGGTGGATACCGGTTCGCGTGAAGAAAACGCGTCAAAACAAGAGACTAGAGCCTCCGTTCCGATTCAATCAGAACGGAAACGGCTCTAGCGCGCGCTGCCTTTTCGGCACGGTCTTCGGTCTGAATGGCCGTAGCTCGATCAGGAAAATTCCCGGCACGCCGAGCCACTGGCCTGCGACGACTATTGCAGTCGTAACCATTGCGCCCGTCTTCGTCACCATTCGGAAATCTCTGCGCTGCAGCTTTGCCCCACGGCGCGACGTCGCGCCGGCGCGAGTGATGGAGATACAATTGGTCAGTGCAAAGATCGAGCCCGCGCGCAAGAACGTTGATGCAGCCGCCGATCAGGCAACGCAATTGCTCGCCGCCGTCCGCGATCTCGCGCCGGAGATTGCTGCCCGCGCCCAGGAGATCGAGGAAGGCCGCCGCGTTCCCGCCGACATTGTCGACGCGTTGCGGAGCATCGGCGTGTTTGGGATGCTGGTGCCGCGAAGCAATGGCGGCCTCGAACTGAGCGTTCCGGAGGCACTGCCGGTGCTTGAGGCCTTGGCGACCGCAGACAGTTCGGTTGGCTGGGTCGCGATGATCGCGGTGACGTCGCAAATGTTCGCCACGCGGCTGCCGAAGGCAACATTCGACCGCATCTATGCGCGAGAACCCGCGCCCGTCGTGGTGGGGGTGGGAACGCCGGCCGGCCGCGCCGAGACGATGGATGGTGGCCATCGCGTCTCGGGGCGCTGGCCGTTCGCCAGCGGCTGTCAGAACGCGCAGTGGATCGGCGGCCATGCCGTGATCTGTAGGAATGGCGAACCCGTGATGTCGGATCACGGTCCGCTGACCAGATTTTTTGTTCTCCCGGCGGAACATTGGCGCATCGATGAGACATGGCAGGCCTCCGGGTTGACAGGCAGCGGCAGTCATCACGTGGTCCTCGACAACGCGGAGGTCCCTGATGCGGCAACCTTCGACTTGTTTCATGGACCGTCATGCGTGCCCGGACCATTCGAAAGCCCCATTGCGCCGTTCGTTGCCAATCTGCACGCTGCGATCGCTACGGGTATCGCGATGGGTGCCGTCGCCGACCTCACAGCCATGGCAGCCTCGGGCCGCCGCCAGCTTTTTGCCGCCGCCGACATCAAGGATTCGCCGGTCTTTCAGCATGAGTTTGGCCGTCTCGGCGCGGGGTTGCGCGCCGCTCGCGCGCTCCTGCAGGTCCAGGCCGAAAGCCACTGGCGCCGGGCCGTCGCAGGCACGCTCGACGACAAGACCGACGTCTCCGACGGTCTCCAGGCCAGCGCCTGGATCCACGCGACATGCACCGACATCATCAGCGGCTGCTACACGCTGGGCGGTTCAAGTGTCGTGCTGAATGCATCACCGCTGCAGCGGCGGCTGCGCGATATCCATGCGGCGAGCAGCATTTCTTTGCCCAAGGAACGCTTCTACGGCAGCGCCGGCAGGATCGCTCTCGGCTTTCCACCCGTCGATCCGATCTCCGGGCATTAGGTTCGCCCACCTAGAGCGTTTTCGAGCGAAGCATGCCCTCGGACTTGATCCGGGGGTGGGTAGCGGTTCGCGTGAAGAAAACGCATCAAAACAAAAGACGAGAGCTTCCGTTCCGATTCAATCGGAACGGAAGCTCTAGGATTTGATCCAGCGCTGCACGGCCTCCGTCGTGTCGGCCGGCGTCGTGTTGAAGCAGATGCGGGCATTGGGCGCCAGCGCATGAACGAGGTTGATGATCTTCTCGAACAGCATCAGCCAATCCTGTGGCAGCCGCAGCCCGGCGCCGATCACGACGCAGTCAAATCTGCCTGATCTCAACGCGGCCACCGTGACGGCTTCGGCTGTCTCGCCCGTATCGATCAGGCAGCTCACGACGTCGAAGCCGAGGTCGCGCAACCGGTCGAGCTGGGCGTCGATGAAGCTGCGGAACATCTCGGGCGTGAATTGCGGAATGGCCGTGAAATCCACGAACACGCGATCAAGGCCAATAGCGAGCACCGTCTTTTTCGTCATGGAACGGCCTCCCTGCAGATTGTCCAAGCCTGCCCAAGCCGCGAACACTCGCAGCCGTCTCTGGGTTCCGAAGCCATGCAGCTTCACTGAATGATCATTTTTGAACAAAGCTTGATTGCGGATGCTATTGCCGCAGCATGATCAGGGGATCGGCGCTGTCGGGCACCAGACGCCATTGCGCATTGTCGTCGGCCTCGAACCGCCAGGTCTCGCCGCGATCCGACATCAGCATGATCTGGCCGTGCTCGAGCCGCCACTGGGTCGGCGCAAAGGTTGCGACCGTCGGATCGCATTTCGGCTTCAGGAACACCTGGAAATTATCGTTGCCGGCGTCGTTATTGGTCAGGGTCAGGCCGCAGATCGCGTTGCCGCTGTTGCCGCGCACCATCGCCCAGTCGCCGATCATCTGATCCATCGATTTCGCGAGCGAGCGCGCAGCCGCGAGATTCTGCAGGATGTAGACGCCTTCATTGGTCCGCAGGCCCTCGAAAATGCCGGTCTCGACTTCCGTGAAGTCGATCACCGATTCTCCCGCGCCGTCCTGGAGGCGGACAATATCGAGGCCCTTGAGGCTCCAGGCCTTGATATCCTTGGTGAAGGGCAGCGCCGCCGCGCAACCGGGCTCAAGCTCGAGCTTCAATCCCTGGGGCGCCGTGTCCGGCTTGAGCGTGACGACGCAGGTCTTGCTGCGCTCGGTGGTGGCAAGCTCCCACTGGCCGATCATCTCCTTCTTCAGGCTCGCGGCATCCTGCGCTCGCGCCAGCATGGGAGCCAGCAGCGCAGCCAGCGCGACAGCGAAGGAAAGTCTCATCAACGGGCCTTTGCGGGAGTCTCCGGAACAGGCGTGAGCGGCGGCTTTCCGGCAAACCAGGCCTTCAGATTGTCGACCACGAGCTGATCCATCGCGTCGCGCGTTACCACCGAAGCCGAGCCAATATGTGGCAGCAATACGACGTTTTGCATGGCCTTCAGCTCGTCCGGCACATGCGGTTCCCGTTCGAACACGTCGAGGCCCGCGGCCAGAATGGTGCCCGACTTCAGCGCCGCGATGAGCGCCTGTTCATCAACGACCGTGCCACGCGCGACGTTGATGATCACGCCGCGCGGCCCGAGCGCCTTCATGACCTCGGCATTGATCATCTTCGCCGTTCCCGCCCCGCCGGGAACGATGACGACGAGCGTATCCACGTCCTTCGCCATCGCGATCAGGTCGGTATAGTGCTTGTATGACAGCCCTGCGACAGGATTGCGGGTGTGATAGACCACAGGCACCTTTGATGCTTCGATCCGGCGGGCGATCGCTTGCCCGATGCGGCCCATGCCGACTATACCGACGGTGCGGTCGCGCAGCGAACCCGCGCTCAACGGGAATTGCGCGGTCTGCCATTGACCGGCACGCAGATAACGGTCGGCCTTGACGAACTCGCGCAAGGTCGCGATCAGGAGCCCCATCGCGATATCGGCGACTTCTTCGGTCAGCACGTCGGGCGTGTTGGTGACCATCATATTGTGGTCGCGCGCATAGCCCGCATCGACGTGATCGTAGCCGACACCGAAGCAGGCGACGATTTCCAGCTTGGGAAACCGGCCGAGCGTCTTGGCATCGCCGCGCACGGTATTGTAGGTGATCGCCATGCCGCGCGCCTTTGCGGCAACGTCCGGCGTCAACCGTTCCAGATCGTGGGTGGTCTCGAACTGATGCAGCACGAACTGGTCGGAAAAGCCGTTGTCGACGATCGCCTTTCTCGGACCGTGGATGATCAGATCGATTTTTTCAGATGAGACGGCCGCCATCACTTATCCTTTCCAAGCGCGCTTTCCAGAGCCTTTTCCGTTCCGATTGAATCGGAACGGAGGCTCTAGTCTCTTGTTTTGACGCATTTTCTTCACGCGAACCGGTACCCACCCCCGGATCAAGTCCGAGGGCATGCCTCGCTCGAAAACGCTCTAGCCAGCGCCGCAATGCGAAGTGGGAAATTAGCGCCAGCAGACCGTAAATGACAATCCCGGCCAGTGACAACAAAAGCAGCACTGCGAACATGCGGGAATGTTGAGACGGTAGCCGGATTCGGCGATTCCATAGGCAAGTCGGGAGCCGCGCCGGCCGTTCCCGCCGCGATCTCGGCCGCCACCGCCCCGATCAGTGACAGGCCACCGACGATCCGCAAGCCCCCGAGAATGTAGGGCAGCGCCGCCGCGCGGCGACGAGGCGTTGCCGGCCGTCTACTTGTTCGGCCGCAGCTCGACGCCGACGCCCTTGTTGACAAAGCGAAGCGTATAGGAATTGCGGTAATCGATATCGGACCTGACCACGCCGGCCGCACCATCTTCTCGAAGAAGCTCGTCACACGCGCATCGGTCATCGCACCGATGCCGTTCTTCAGCGCATCGCCGGAATCGACGATGCCATATTCCTTCATCTTGCCGACGGAATAGGCCAAAAGCTCGTCGGTCATTTCCGGATTCATCTTCTTGATCAGCGCGTTGCCGGCGGAGTTGTCGCCGTAGAGATAGTTGTACCAGCCGATGATGGAGGCATCGACGAAACGCTGTACCAAGTCCGGCTTCTTCTCCACGAACTCGCGGCGCGTCTCGATCAGCGTTGAATAGGTGTTGAAGCCGTAATCGGCGAGCAGGATGATCCCGGGCCTGAAGCCCGCGCTCTTTTCCACCGCGAAGGGTTCGGACGTGACATAACCCTGCATCGCGCTTTGCGCGGTGGCGATGAAGGGCTGCGAACTGAACGTATAGCGCCGGACGCTCTTGTCGCTGAAGCCGTATTCGGATTTCAGCCATTGGAAATAGCTTCCCATGCCGTCCTTGGAGACGAACAGGGTCAGCGGCTTCAGCCCGTCGAGCTTGGTGATTTTCGATTCCGGATGCGTCAGGAAGACCTGCGGGTCCTTCTGGAAGATTGCGGCGACCGCCACCACCGGCACATTGCTTGTGACCGCGTCGAACGACATCAACGTGTTCGCAGTCATGAAGAAGTCGATCTTACCGGCGATTAGCAGTGTCCTGTTGTTGTCGTTCGGACCGCCCGGCACGATGGTGACGTCAAGCCCGTACTTCTTGTAAGTGCCGTCGGCCACCGCCTGGAAGAATCCGCCATGTTCGGCTTCGGCCACCCAGTTGGTTCCGAACGAGATTTTATCGAGCTTCTCTTGGTCAAGTTTCCCTTGGTCGAATTTCCCTTGGGCCAGCTTTTCTCGGGCCAGCTTTTCTTGGGCCACGACCGGCGTGGCCGCGAACAGCGCCACCGCTGCCAAAGGCGCCGTTAACGCTCGCAGCAAAAGTGCCGCTTTCATGATTGGACTCCGTCGCTCATTCTGGCCCAAAATAGGAATTGAGATGGAAACCGACTATTAACGACCCTGCAAATCTGCCGAATGAAACACCCCGCCCGATGAGCCCGACCGTGCCTCCCCGCGACTGGGCCGACATCCACTGGCCCGACATCGCTGCCAAAGGCGGCGCAAGCGAGCCTAAGCGCTGGATCGCGGTGCTGCCGCTCGCCGCGACGGAGCAGCACGGCCCGCATCTGCCCTTGGGGACCGATGTGATGATCGCGCAGGCCTATCTGGAGCGCGTGCGCGAGCATCTGCCCGCCACGCTGCCCGCGACGTTCCTGCCATTGCAGCCGGTCGGAATTTCCACCGAGCATATCGACTATCCGGGCACGCTGACGCTGCCCACCGAAATTGCGCTGAGGAGCTGGATGGCCCTCGGCGAAAGCGTGGCGCGCGCCGGGGTGAAGAAGCTTGTCATCGTCACGAGCCATGGCGGCAACAGCGCCGCGATGATGCTGGTCGCGCAGGATTTGCGCGCGGCGCATGGATTGCTCGTGGTCACCACCTCATGGTCGCGCTTCGGTGCACCGGATGGCCTGTTCGATGCCGACGAGTTGCGCCACGGCATCCATGGCGGCGCGGTCGAAACGTCGATCATGCTGGCGCGCTTTGCCGAGCATGTCCGCAAGGACAAGCTCGCGGATTTTCGCCCCAACAGCATTGCGATGGAAAAAGACTATCGCTGGCTCTCGACGCAGCGTCCGGCGCCATTCGCCTGGCAGGCGCAGGATCTTCACCCAAGCGGCGCCATCGGCGATGCCACGAAGGCATCAGCAGAGAAAGGCGAGCGATTGCTCGAACACGGCGCGATCAGGTTCATTGAATTGCTCGAAGACGCCGATAAATTCGACGTGAAAGCGCTTTCGGCAAAGCCACGGCCGTAAGCGTGCGGCCCTGCCGAAAATACCAAGGTTAATTCACGTTACCGAAATTTCACGGCAAGTTTTGCGAACCGGAATCGGCACGCCTCCGTCCAATCGGTCATGCGGACCACGAAGGGCCGCTCATCAACGGATGGAGACTGAACATGTCGATCAAGACTAAGATTGCCGCCCTTGCTGTTGCCGCGCTTGCCGTCACCGGCAGCGTCGCATCCACCACCACGCCCGCGGAAGCCCATGGCTTCCATCATGGCTGGGGCCTCGGCGCGGGCCTCGTCGGCGCCGCCATCGTCGGGACCGCGATCGCCGCCAGCAATCCTTATCCTTACTACTACGACGGCTATCACCGCTGCGGCTGGGTTCGCCGGTTTGACGCCTATGGCCGCTACATCGGCACTTTCCGCAGCTGCTACTGATGCGTTGCCGATCGGCATGGTCTTGATCTGACTCGTTTTCGTCACGCGAACCGATGCCGCTTCGCCTGAAAACGGGATCGGTCGTGGAGCCCGGTCCGGCACGGGCGCTGATCCACCCCCCGTATCGTACACGACCCGCCCGGATGTCCCCCCGGGCGGGTCACCCGTTTGGAAAGCCAGAACCCCAGGGTTGAGAGCTGTTGTGTGAGAGCTGTTGCACAGCTGTCACAGATTGATGCCAACCAAGCGAAGGCCCCTCGCCGCTTCTTGCTATTGCGAATTATTTGCAAGTAAGATCGCTCCAGTTCAAAGCCTTACGGGCGATTTCGTTGCCCGCCGGGGCACTCTCAGGCGACGGGGGCCGGATCGTTTCCGGCTATTTCTTTGGTGGCAGCAGACCGGCAAATCAGATCATGAAAGAGACCGCCGGAACGCCAAGACCGGACAAGGCCGGAAAAGTCATCTCGATGAGCCACCACCGCCGATCCTGGACGCGCGCTTCCGTCGGCGTCGGTCTGCTCGCACTGGCTGATCCGGTATTCGCGGCCGATCTGCCGCTGAAGGCGCCGGCGGCGCGCGCTGTCTTTGACTGGACCGGGCTCTATATCGGCGCGCATGCCGGCTTTGGCGGCGGCGCGTCGAATGCCGTTCTCACCGATCCGGCGACGAGCGCAACCCGCAACGTCTTTGACGGCGTGATCGGCGGCGTGCAGGCCGGTTACAATTACCGGCTGCCGTCCGGCCTGCTGCTCGGCGTGGAAGCCGACTTCTCGTTTCCGAACTACTTCACGTCCAATGGGGTTGTCTCGTTTCTCGCGACGCCGAACGCCTTCGTCACCGAGCAGTGGGACTATGTGGCGACTGTGCGCGGACGCGTCGGCTACGCGCAAGGCGCGTGGCTCGTCTACGCCACCGGCGGCCTGGCGTTTGCCGGCGAGCGTTTCGTCAATACACCGGCGATCGGCGATGAGGAGAAGGTGTTGAACACGCGGCTCGGCTGGGCCGCCGGCGCCGGCGTCGAATATGCGTTCGCGCCGCATTGGAGCGCGCGGCTGGAATATCTCTACAGCCAGTTCGGCCATGCCGACGTCACCTTCTTCCCGTCGGAAACGCAATACGCATCGTCGCTGAATTTCCAGTCGCTGCGCGTCGGCCTCAATCGCAAGATCGACTGGCCGGGCGCGCCAAACCTGACGCCGAGCACATCGCTGAGCGATCCCGAATCCGACCGCTGGGAAATCCACGGCCAGTCGACGTTCCTGCCGCAAGGCTATCCGGCGTTCCACGCGCCCTATAGCGGGCCGAACAGCCTGACGCCCGCGCCGCAATTGCAGGAGACCTGGAGCAACAGTCTCTATATCAATGCCCGACTCTGGGAGGGCGGCGAGGTCTATTACAATCCCGAACTGCTGCAGGGCTTCGGTTTCAACAACACGACCGGCGCTGCCGGGTTTCCCAACGGCGAGGCGCAGAAGTCCGGTTTCCCCTACCCGCATTACAACGCGTCGCGGCTATTCCTGCGCCAGACCTTCGGTTTCGGCGGCGAGCAGGAAGAACTCGCCAGCGGTCAGTTGCAGCTTGCCGAGAAGGTCGATATTTCCCGCCTGACGCTGCAGGTCGGCAAATTCGCGGTCATCGACGTTTTCGACGGCAACGCCTATGCCAAGGACACGCGCAAGGATTTCATCAACTGGTCGATGTGGGCGCCCGGTGCCTTTGACTACGCCGCCGACAAGCTCGGTCTCGGCTATGGCATGACTGCCGAGCTGAATCAGAAGCAATGGGCGCTGCGCGCCGGTTACTTCCTGATGGACGACGTGTCGAATTCGAATAATTTCGACACCAGGATTTTCCAGCGCGGCGAATATGTCGCGGAGCTGGAGACGCGCTATTCGCTGTTCTCCCAGCCCGGAAAATTGCGCACCATCCTCTGGCTCAACAGCGCCTTCTCCGGCAGCTATCGCGAAACGCTGGACAATCCCGCACTGAATCTCGACATCGCCCAGACCCGTGCCGGCCGTATCAAATACGGATACGTCTTCAATCTCGAGCAGGCACTGAGCGACGACATCGGCCTGTTCGGCCGCTGGAGCTGGAATAACGGCACGACCGAGATCATGGCTTTCACCGATATCGACGCCAGCCTATCGACGGGCCTGTCGATCAAGGGCGCGAAATGGGGCCGCGCCGACGACGTCGTCGGCATTGGCGGGGCCGTCAACATGCTCTCGCGTGATCATCGCGACTTCATCGCGGCGGGCGGTCTCGGCCCCCTGATCGGCGACGGCCAGCTCAACTATCGGCCCGAACGGATTTTCGAGACCTATTATGCCTATGCGCTGAACAAGTCCCTCACCTTCACTGCCGACTATCAGCTGATCGTCAATCCCGCCTATAACGCCGACCGCGGTCCGGTCTCGGTATTTTCGGGGAGGCTGCACGGCGAGTTCTAAACACGGCGTTTACCATGGCGCATCAGGACTTCGGAGTGCCGGCACTCGGACAGGCGCTCCGCCCCAACGTTTGGGATATTGTGGCGCTGATCCTCGTGATCGGCGCCATGGTGACGATCGTCTATGGCGGCAAGCAGACGACGCTGCCCTTGTCCGCGCTCGATACTGCTCCGGTCTCGCTCGATCCGGCCAACCTTCCCGTCTATGCGCTCCGCACGACGATGCGGATGCTGCTCGCGATCGTCTGCTCGATCATTTTCACCTTCATCTATGCCGCGATCGCCGCCAAAAGCCGGCGTGCCGAAATGGTGCTGATTCCGCTGCTCGACATACTGCAATCGGTGCCGATTCTCGGCTTTCTGACCTTCACGGTCATATTCTTCATGAACCTGTTCCCCGGCCGGGTGCTGGGCGCGGAGCTGGCGAGCGTGTTCGCGATCTTCACCAGCCAGGCCTGGAACATGACCTTCAGCATGTACCAGTCGATGCGCAACGTTCCGAAGGACCTCGAAGAGGCCACGCAAAGCTTTCACTTGAGCGGATGGCAACGCTTCTGGCGGCTGGACGTGCCGTTCGCGATGCCGGGCCTGATCTGGAACGCCATGATGTCGATGTCCGGCGGCTGGTTCTTCGTGGTGGCTTCCGAAGCCATCACGGTCGGCAACACCACGGTGACGCTGCCGGGGATCGGCTCCTATGTGGCACTGGCAATCGAGAAGCAGAATCTCACAGCGATCGGCTACGCGCTGCTGACCATGCTGATCGTCATCATCGCTTATGATCAGCTCCTGTTCCGTCCGATCGTGGCCTGGGCGGATAAATTCCGCTTCGAGCAGACCGCCTCTGGCAATGCGCCGGAATCATGGATGCTGGACCTGTTTCGCAGGACAAGGGCGTTGCGCGCGCTGTCCTATCCCTTCACCGCGCTGAACCGCAGCTTCTCGAACTTGCGCATCGTGCTGCCGGAGCCGCTACGCCGGCCGGCAAAACGAAGGTCCCCGTCGCGCGCGATCGACGCGCTCTGGTTGGCGCTGATTGGGCTGGGCACGGGCTACGCGGCCTGGAAAGCCTATGAGTATCTAGCGGCGACGCTGACATTCTCGGACCTCTTCGCCGCCATAGGCTACGGGCTGATCACGCTCTGCCGCGTCGTCGTGCTGATTGCGCTGGCAACGCTGATCTGGGTACCGGTCGGAGTCTGGATCGGGCTTCGTCCGAAACTGGCCGAGCGCATCCAGCCGCTGGCGCAGTTTCTGGCCGCATTCCCCGCCAATCTCGCCTTCCCGGTCTTTGTCAGCCTCATCGTGCGCTACGGGCTGAACGCGAATGTATGGCTGAGCCCGCTGATGATCCTGGGCACCCAATGGTACATATTGTTCAACGTGATCGCCGGCGCCAGCGCCTTTCCAAGCGATCTGCGCGAGGCCGCCTCAAGCTTCCATCTCACGGGCTGGCGCTGGTGGTTCAAGGTCGTGCTGCCCGGAATCTTTCCGTACTACATCACCGGCGCCATCACCGCCTCGGGCGGCTCGTGGAACGCGTCCATCGTCGCCGAAGTCGCAAGCTGGGGCGACACGCATCTTTCGGCCGCGGGGCTCGGCGCCTACATCGCGAAGGCGACGGAGGCGGGCGACTTTCCGCGGGTGGTGCTCGGCATTGCCGTCATGTGCGTTCTGGTGACCTTGTTCAATCGGCTGGTCTGGAGGCCGCTCTATGCCTTCGGCGAAAGCCGCCTTCGTCTCGGCTGAGAAGGAGACATGCGATGCTCGATCCCAAGCCGTCCACGCTGATCGACATTCGCGGGGTCTGCCGGTCCTTTCCGAAGGGCAGCGGCGAGGACCTGCTGGTGCTGGAGAACGTCGATCTCACGATTCGCGCAGGCGAGATCGTCGGCCTGCTCGGCCGCTCCGGCTCGGGCAAGTCGACGCTGCTGCGGATCATTGCCGGGCTGATCGCGCCCACCTCCGGCAGCGCGACCTGCCGCGGCGAGATCATCGCCGGACCGCCGAATGGCGTTGCGATGGTGTTTCAATCGTTCGCGCTGTTTCCTTGGCTGACGGTGCTGCAAAACGTCGAGCTTGGGTTGGAGGCGTTGGGGATCGAGGCCGGCGAGCGGCGCAGCCGCGCGCTCGCCGCGATCGACCTGATCGGTCTCGACGGCTTCGAGTCCGCCTTTCCGAAAGAGCTATCGGGCGGCATGCGCCAGCGCGTGGGCTTTGCGCGCGCGCTCGTCGTGCATCCGGACCTTCTGCTGATGGACGAGCCTTTTTCAGCACTCGATGTGCTGACCGCCGAAACGCTGCGCACCGACCTCGTCGATCTCTGGGTTGACGGCCGGCTGCCGATCAAATCCGTGCTGATGGTGACGCACAATATCGAGGAGGCGGTTTTGATGTGCGACCGCATCCTGGTGTTTTCCTCGAACCCCGGCCGGGTGGCCGCGGAGTTCAAGGTCGACCTGCCGCATCCGCGCAATCGCCTCGACCCGGCGTTCCGCCAGCTCGTCGACAGTCTCTACGCACGCATGACGCAGCGCCCTGAGCCCAAGGCGCCTCCAACCGGCGACGCGCAGGCCCCTGGCCACGGCGTTGGCATGCCGATCACCCATCTCCCCTCGAACGTGCTATCCGGCCTGATCGAGGCGTTGGCCGCGCCGCCTTATAACGGACACGCCGACCTGCCCGTGCTCGCCGCGCATCTGCAGCTCGAGGCCGACGAGATCTTTCATCTCGGCGAAGCGCTGCAGCTGTTGCGGTTTGCCCAGCTCAAGGAAGGCGACCTGATGCTGACGGACGCCGGCAAGCGCTTCGCCAACCTGGAAACGGATGCCCGCAAGAAACTGTTTGCACAGCATCTGCTCGATCATGTGCCCGTCATGGGCCTGATCCGCCGCGTGCTCGACGAGCGGCCCTCGCATACCGCACCGGCCGCGCGCTTCCGCAACGAGTTGGAAGATTACATGTCGGAGGATTATGCCGACGAGACGCTCAAGACCATCGTGTCATGGGGGCGCTATGCCGAGCTGTTCGCCTATGACGAACAGGCCGAGATGTTCAGCCTGGAGAATCCGCATTAACGTGGATTGATCCTCCGTCGTCCCGGCCAAGCGAGCACTTGCGAGCGCCGAGCCGGGACGACGATTCGGAGTCATCCCGCCGGCGCAAATGTATCCGCCTGCGCCATGGCCCAGGCGTCGCGGAAGCGGCGATCTTTGGTGCCCTCCAGCAGTTCGCCGGAACGAAGCGCCGGATAAAGCTCTGCGAACGAGCAGACCTCGGTCGAGGAAGTTCGCTTGGAGAAGTGGATCGGCCGCAGATCCTGCGGATGTTCGAGGCCGGCCGCCGCGAGCAGCTCCGCCAGCGCATGCAAGGTCGCGTGGTGATAGTTATAGACGCGCTCGGTCTTGTGCGGCACCACCAGCGCGCGGTTGCGGATCGGGTCCTGCGTGGTAACCCCGGTCGGACAGCGGTCGGTGTGGCAGCTCAAGGACTGGATGCATCCCAGCGCGAACATGAAGCCGCGCGCCGAATTGCACCAGTCGGCGCCGATCGCCATCGCGCGCGCCATGTCGAAGGCGGTCGCGATCTTGCCCGATGCGCCGATCTTGATGCGGTCGCGCGCATTGATGCCGACCAAGGCGTTATGGACGAAATTGACCCCCTCGCGCATCGGCATGCCCAGATGATCCATGAATTCGAGCGGCGCGGCACCGGTGCCGCCTTCATTGCCGTCGATCACGATGAAGTCGGGATAGATGCCGCTTTCCTGCATCGCCTTGCAGATCGCCAGGAATTCCCAGGGATGGCCGATGCACATCTTGAAGCCGGCGGGCTTGCCACCCGACAGCTTTCGCATATTGCCGACAAAGGCCATCATTTCGAGCGGCGTCGAAAATGCCCGGTGCGTCGCTGGCGAGATGCAGTCTTCGCCCATCGGGACGCCGCGGATCTTGGAAATCTCCTCCGAGACCTTGGCCGCGGGCAGCACGCCGCCATGGCCGGGCTTGGCGCCCTGGCTGATTTTGAGTTCCACCATCTTGATCTGATCGTCGGCCGAGATCCGCGCGAATTCGTCGGGATCGAAGCTGCCGTCGCGATGCCGGCAGCCGAAATAGCCGGAGCCGATTTCCCAGATGATGTCGCCGCCTTTCTCGCGATGATAGGGACTGACGCCACCCTCGCCGGTGTCGTGCGCGAAGCCGCCCTTCCTCGCACCCGCGTTCAGCGAGCGCACGGCGTTGGGGCTGAGCGCGCCAAAGCTCATGGCCGAGATGTTGAAGACCGACGCCGAATACGGCCTGGCGCATTCCGGACCGCCGATGGTGATGCGAAAGTCATGGTCGCCGCGAACCTTCGGCGCCACCGAATGGTGCATCCATTCATAGCCCTCGCGATAGACATCCTCCTGCGTGCCGAACGGGCGCTTGTCGAGCACCATCTTGGCGCGCTGATACACGACGGCGCGGATGTCGCGGGAAAACGGCATGCCGTCCTTTTCGCTCTCGAAGAAATATTGCCGCATCTCCGGGCGGATCTCTTCGAGTAGGAAGCGCATATGCGCGGCGATCGGATAATTGCGCAAAATCGCATGGTTTTTCTGCAGCAGATCCCGGATGCCGAGCAGCGTGAGGCCGCCGAAGATGATGATCGGGATCAGCACGAGGTCGAACACCTTGCGATCGAAGATCCCGATGACGAGCAGCAGCGCCGTGACCACGGCGCAGATCGTCAGCACGATGAAACGTGGTGAGAACGGGAGCAGCAGCGTTTCCATGGCACCCCTCCGGCAAGTCATTTTTTTCGGCCGTGGCCTGATCTGGCCATCAGAGCAATCCCGGCGAAATTATCGGGCGTAACGGTCAGGGATATGACAGCACTTTGAGGCTACATAATCCCGCGACGGGGAATCAATCCCGTCAGACAGCGGCGTTTTGCAGCGCAACGAGACCTGTTCCCCGCCACGGGCAGCTCAGTGGCCGTGCGGCCGCAATTCGCCCGGAATAGTGCTTTGCGTCGCCGCGCTCAAGCCGTTTTGCGCCAGCCATGCGTCCGTGCTTTCAACGGCCCGCTCGATGTGATCGACCGTCCGCGAAAAATCGTATGGTGACCCGACCAGCGGGCACAGCGGTGGTATTACATGATATTCGATCGCGGGACCGAGGCTTTCGAGGTCGCTGACCAATTGCCGCGCGATCAGCAGCGTGAGCGCATGCAGCGCATTGGCGACCGCGCCGACAGGCGGCGCCCGGTTCGCGCAGGCGTGCCCCGTCGGCAGGATGATCAGCCGCGTCGCGCCCTTTTTGACCGCGATCTTGACCGGCGTGTTGGAGGAGATCGCGCCGTCGGCGAGGTAGAGATTCTTGTAATGGATCGGCGAGAAGGCGCCGGGGATTGCAGTGGAGGCGACGATCGCCTCGGCCGCCGACCCTTCCGACAACACGACGCTGTCGCCGGAAAGGATGTCAGTCGTGACGATGTGGACCGGAAGCTTGGCATCCTGCAGGTTCCGGTAGGGCAGATGATCGTCGATCAGTTTTCTGATGCCGTCGTGGGAAACCAGGAAATCACGCCGCCAGATAAATCCGACGAGCGTCCGCCAGGTGACCGGAAAGACGTCGTCGCGTCGCAGGTCGCGCCAGATCTTGGCAAGATGCAGGATGCCCTTCAGCGTGGGATCGCCGGCATAATAGGCTCCGTTCAGCGCTCCGACGCTCGAACCGATGACCATGTCGGCGACGACGCCGTGCTTGGCGAGCGACTGCATCATGCCGACCTGGACCGCGCCGAAACTGCCGCCGCCGGCCAGCACGAAGGCGGTCCCTGCGGGCTTGGACGTATCCCTCTCCGACAAGACGCAACGCTCCCTGTTCAACGGCGCGTCGGAGACACGCGCGCCGTTTTTGGAAGCGAATTATAGCAGCGTGGGAGTGAACCTTGCTACCACCCCGGTGTCGTCCTCGCGAGAAGCGAGGAGCCATACCGCGTGATCTTTCGATGGGCGGCCTGTCATTCCGGGATGTCTTAACGGGTCCGCGCAAGAACGCGCCCCGATGTCAGCCTCCGGACGAGACCCGGAATGACGGAAGAAGATGTTCGCTCGGCCGAAATGGCCGCGAGGGGATCAGCGCTCGACGAATGCCTTCTCGATCACGAAATGGCCGGGCTCGCCGTGGCTGCCTTCGAGGAAGGCGCGCGCCTCGAACATCTGCTTCAGCTCGTCGAGCATCGCCGGGCTGCCGCACATCATGATGCGGTCGGTTGCGATGTCGAGCGCGGGCTGACCGATGTCGTTGAACAATTGTTCCGACGTGATCAGGTCGGTGATGCGGCCGCGATTGCGGAACGGCTCGCGGGTCACCGTCGGATAATAAACGAGCTTCTCCGACAACAGCGGCCCGAACAACTCGTCGTTCCGCAGCTTCGCGACGACCTGCTCGCCATAGGCAAGTTCGGAGACCTGCCGGCAACCGTGCACCAGCACGATGGTCTCGAAACGATCATAGACGTCGGGGTCCTTGATCAGGCTCGCGAATGGTGCAAGCCCCGTTCCGGTCGAGAGCAGCAGCAGCCGCTTGCCTGGGATCAGATTGTCGGTGACCAGCGTGCCGGTCGCCTTGCGGCCGACCAGGATGGTGTCGCCTTCTTGGATCTTCTGCAGCCGGGAGGTCAAAGGCCCGTCGGCAACCTTGATGCTGAAAAACTCGAGCTCTTCCTCGTAATTTGCGCTTGCCATACTATAAGCGCGCAAAAGCGGACGGCCATCGACCTCCAGCCCAATCATCGCAAACTGCCCGTTCTGGAAACGAAAGCCGGAATCGCGGCTCGCCCTGAAGCTGAAAAGCGTATCGGTCCAATGCCGGACGGAAAGAACTTTCTCTCGATAGAACGCGCTCATGACGTTTGATTTTTCCGATTGACCTGAAGTTAGAACAAACCAGTTGCCTTGCCCCGAACGAGCCAAGAACTCCCTGATGTCTTTGTGATTTTGGCGGCGATTTTGCCGCCTGATGTACCCGCTTCGCGGAGATAATCAACCCGTGTTGACGCGCAATTGAGGCCCGTCAGATGCATGCCGATTTATCTGTTTCGCCGAGTGTACGAACTCCTAACCACCACGCCGGGACCAGCGCAATTTACTTGCCGGAATGCAGGTCGATGCGGCACTTAATTGCTGCGCCTTTGCGAGTGAGCGAGCCATGCTGAACAGCCAGCGAATCTTCGTCGATGCCGTCAAACGCTACTGCTCCGATCACGGGATCGCAGTCGAGATCCGATCGCAAGGTTGGCTCATCGTCATGCGCCGTGGATCCAAAGAGGGGCTCAAGACGTACTTCACGTTCGGCTATGACGTTGGACTGAACAGTGCAATGGCTCACAGAATAGCCAACGATAAATCAGCGACGGCGGAGGTCTTGGCGCTGTCCGGCGTCGCCTGCATTCCGCACATGCTGTTTCTCAACCCGAGGCTGAGCGCGCATAGTCCACCGCAGGGATCGTGGCAAGCGATGCTCCGCCTGCTGGACGAGCATCCCGAGGGACTCGTGCTCAAGCCCAACGAGGGCACATCGGGCAGATCGGTTTTCCTGGCGGCGGGCCGGCCGGCATTGGAGCTGGCGGTGGACAGGATCTTCGCGTCGCATCTCAGTCTTGCGATCTCGCCCTATGTCGAGATCGAGGACGAGGTGCGGGTGATCCTGATCGATGACGTGCCGGCCGTCGTCTATCGCAAGGACCGCCCGACAGTGACCGGCGACGGCAGGCACTCGCTGCTCGAACTGGCGCTTGCGGCCACGCCGGCCGAACGGCATTCGACCGTGCTGCCGGGCCTGCTCGCCGATTCTGCCATAGCCGAGCTCGACTCAATCGTCCCGCTCGGGCAGCGGCGCATCCTGAACTGGCGCCACAATCTCGATTCCGGCGCGACGCCGACCCTGCTAGAGCCGGGCGACGTCAGGCAGACCTGTGTCGAACTCGCCGTGAAGGCAGCCAACGCCATCGGCATCCGCTTTGCGTCGGTCGACGTGGTCCGCGCGGGCGGACGCTGGCATGTACTCGAAATCAATTCTGGCGTGATGATGGAAGCGCTGAGCAAGCGCCATCCCGAACTGGTCTATGCGACGTATAGCGCGGCGCTGGACAAGGTGTTCGAGTAGCCGCGTCGTAGATGCGTTAGCAGCCATCCATTAAGAATCGTCGTCCCGGCGAACGCCACGACCCATAGCCACCGGCTCATGTTGTCTGGCACGCCAGGTGAATATCGTGCAGAACAACAAGAGCCGGTGGCTATGGGTCCCCGCTTTCGCGGGGACGACAGAGGTGATCCGGCTAATTGTTCGCCCCCGGCGAATCGTCCAGCACGTGAAACGCTTCCTCCAGCTGCGGCGAGATCGCGACATTGAGCTTCTCGCCGGTCGGCAGCCGCGACACAAACCACTTGTTGTAGAGCGGCACCAAATCATGGTTCGAGCCAAGCTTGCGGAAAGCGCGCTCGACCACGGCTGTCAATTGCGGCTCGCCCTTGCGGAACATGATGCCGTAGGGATCGTAAGACAGATAATCACCGGTGACGCGGAACTTGTCCTGCGACTTGTGCCGTGCGATCAGGCCGTAGAGCAGAATGTCGTCGGTCGCGAATGCGTCCGCCTTGCCTTCCGCCAGCATCTGATAGGACTGCTCATGATCGGGCGAGGTGATGATATTCAGCCCGAGCGAGAACTTCTTGTCCACATTGTGCATCGCCTGTTCGTTGGTAGTGCCCTTGGTCACCACCACGGTCTTGCCTTTCAAGTCGGTCGCCGAAGAAATGCTGGACGCCTTCGGCACCATCAGCTTGGTGCCGGCCACGAACATCAATGGCGAGAACGCCACCTGCTTGGAGCGTTCGGCATTCGCCGTGGTCGATCCGCATTCCAGATCGATCTTGTTCTGCAGCACCGCCTGGATGCGGTCATCGGAGGTGACCTTGACATACTCGATCCGCAAATCCGGGTCGTCGACCTCGATACCGATCTCGTCGACGATCGCCTCGCAGAGTTCGAGGCTGTAGCCGATCGGCCGGTTGGCTTGGTCGAGAAACGAGAACGGCGGCGAGCTTTCGCGATAGCCCAGCCGCACCACATGTGCGTTCTTGATTGCGGCAAGCGTCGGGCTCAGCCCTTCGCTGCCACTGCTCTGCGCGACGGCCGCGGTCGCAAGCCAGCATGCCGCCAGCGACCAGAGCCCCGCCCGCAGGCCAATAAACCGGTGCATCGCATGCCCCCGTCAGTGGCCGGCCATCGCAGGCACTTCGCCGGGCACCATGTCCGGCGGAACGACGTCATCGGGACCGAGCGCGTGCTCGGGCGCCAGCTCACCTTCCCATTTCGCGACCACGGCGGTGGCGAGCGAGTTGCCGATCACATTGGTGGCGCTGCGTCCCATATCGAGGAAGGTGTCGATGCCCATGATCATCAGGAGCCCGGCCTCGGGGATGCCGAACTGGGCAAGCGTCGAGGCGATCACGACCAGCGAGGCGCGGGGCACGCCGGCAACGCCCTTTGAGGTGACCATCAAGGTCGCGAGCATCGCAAGTTGCGTCGCGAGCGACATTTCAATGTGATAGGTCTGCGCGATGAAGATGCTGGCAAAGGTGCAATACATCATCGTGCCGTCGAGATTGAAGGAATAGCCGAGCGGCAGCACGAAGCTCGAAATCCGCGACGAGGCGCCGAAGCGGTTGAGGCCCTCGAGCGTCTTCGGGTAGGCCGCTTCCGAGCTCGCGGTCGAGAACGCGATCATCAGCGGTTCGCGGATCAACCGCAGCAGGTGACTGTAGCGCGGTCCGATCACGACGAAGCCGACCATCACCAGGATGCCCCACAGGATCAACAGCGACAGATAGAATCCGCCCATGAATACGATCAGCTTCCAGAGCACGAGGAGGCCGTTCTTCGCGACCGTCGCCGTGATCGCCGCCCAGACCGCGACCGGCGCGAACAGCATGACATAGGCCGTGACCTTCAGCATGATATGCGCGACATCGTCGATCAGAGACAATAGCGCCTTGGAGCGCTCGGGCAGCGCGCCCATCGCGACCGAGAAGAACACCGCGAAGATCACGATCTGCAGGATCTCGTTCTGCGCCATCGCGTCCGCGATCGAGGTCGGGATCAGGTGGGTGAGGAATTTCTCCAGCGAGAAGGCCGAGACCGGCAGACCGGTCGATTGCGTCTTGTCCGGCAGCGTGCCAGGGAAGTTTGCGCCGGGCTGCAGCAGGTTGACCATCAGGAGGCCGAGCAGCAGCGAGACAAAGGACGCGCTGACGAACCAGCCCATGGTCTTGGCGAAGATGCGCCCGAGCTTGGCGCCGGAGCCCATATGGGCGATGCCGCCGACGAGGGTCGCGAACACGAGCGGCGCGATGATCATCTTGATCAGGCGCAGGAACAGCATGGCGATCAGGTTGATGTCGGCGGCAAGCTCGACCCGGCTGTCGGGCATGAAGTTGAAGATCACCGTCCCCACCACGATGCCCAGCACCATCGCGCCAAGGATGAATTGCGTAAACCTGTTCGACATTCGCTTACCCCCGTGAATTCCGGCGATTTGAAGTTTGGCAGATTTTGACGGCGACGCAACACGCTTCGCAGCAAGGACCGCCGTGGGCGAATGTTCCGGTTGTCAGACGCACGCGCGGCGAATAGCTTCGGCGCAACGCACAATGAACGCGGCTGCTCGTTTCCTGCACGACGGCTGCATCAATAATGATCGTCAATCATCATCGTCAGATTGCGAGGGAGGGAATGCCATGAGCGGAACCATCAACCGCCAGATCCTGCTTGTCGAGAAGCCGGCCGGAAAGCTCGCACCCGAGCATTTCAAGATGCGGGACGGCGCAGTGCCGGAGCCCAAGGACGGCGAGGTCCTGCTGCGGGTGCGCTATATCTCGCTCGATGCCGCCAACCGGGCGTGGATGCACGGCGCGACCTATCGCTCCGCCGTCGAGACCAACACCGTGATGGCCGGCGGCGGCATCGCCGAAGTCGTGACGTCGAAGGCACCTGGCTTTTCGCCCGGCGACATCGTGTTCGGCGATACCGGCTGGCAGGATTACGCAGCGGTGCCGGCCAAACATCTCGCCAGGTTGCCGAAAGTCGAGCCGATGACGCATCTGCTCAGCGTGTACGGCATCGCGGGTCTCACCGCCTATTTCGGACTGCTCGAAATCGGCAAGCCGAAGACCGGCGAGACCGTCGTGGTGTCGGCGGCTGCCGGCTCGGTCGGATCGATCGTCGGCCAGATCGCGAAGATCAAGGGCTGCCATGTCGTCGGCGTCGCCGGCGGCAAGGACAAGTGCCACTGGCTGACGTCGGAGCTCGGCTTCGACGCGGCCGTCGACTACAAGGACGGCGCCGTGTTCAAGGCGTTGCGGGCCGCGGCACCGAAGGGCATCGACGTCTATTTCGACAATGTCGGCGGCGACATTCTCGAAGCCTGCCTGCCGCAGATGAACAATTACGGCCGCATCGCCTGCTGCGGTGCCATCTCGCAATATGACGGCGCGCCGTCGGAGCATGGACCGCGCGGCGTGCCCGGCCTGATCGTGGTGAAGCGCCTGATCATGCAAGGCTTCATCGTCATGGATTTCATGAACCAGCGCGACAAGGCCGTCGCCGATCTGCAGGCGTGGGTCGCCGGCGGCAGACTGAAAGTGCAGGAGGACGTCATCGATGGGCTTGAGAACACACCGCAAGCCCTGATCGGATTGCTGGCAGGCGAAAACCGCGGCAAGCGGATGATCCGCGTGTGACGAACAGGCCGGACGTTCGTCAACCCCACATTCTCCTTGCGGCAGATGTCAAAAAGACCAATGATCTTCCGCAAGGATATTTTGCTCTGCATTTTTGAAATGGTCTTCGGTTGAAGCGGCGGCTTCGACAAAGAATGATATAGGATAGTTTCCCATGATCGATACATTGAGACGCGCCTTGGCGCTTTGCCCGCTGCTGGCCACAGCCACATTGGCCATGCCGATGCCAGCTTTCTCGCAAGGACCGACCGAAGCTCAGCGCGCGGCCGTCAAGGCGCAATGCCGCTCGGACTACATCGCCCATTGTTCTGACGTCACGCCGGGCGGCGCGGCGGCGCTGCAATGTCTGCAGAAGAATATGGCGAACCTTTCCGCGAGCTGCCAATCCGCGGTCCGCGCCGTCGAGGCGTCCGTCGAGAAAGCCGAGCCAAAGGCGGAGGCGAAGCCTGAATCCAAGCCGGAGTCGACACCTGCGGAAACGGCCGCCAAGCCCGCGACCGAGCCGGCGCCGACGACGGCGCAGCCCACAGAGCCGGCCGCGGCAGCAGCAAGGCCGGCCTCTGAACCTTCCGCAGCACCTGCCGCTTCCAAGGCAACTTCCGCGAAAGCCGCAGGAAGTGCTGCGCCCGGCAAGCCAAGCAGTGCGCAGATTGCCGCGATCCGCAGCGCCTGCCGCTCCGATTATCCGAAGGTCTGCGCCGGCGTGCCGACTGGCGGCGCGGCTGCCCTGCAATGCCTGGAGAAGAACAAGGCGAAGCTCTCAGCCGGTTGCGAGCAGGCCGTCGCCGCGGCCAGCGGCGGTGCCGCGGCACCAGCCGCTGCTCCCGCACAGGCGAATGCCAGCCCGAGCGCGGCGCCTGCCGCGCCGGCAGCGCCCCCACTCGTACTTCGGCCGATGCGCCCGCGCGAGGTACTGTTCGTCATGAGGTCCGCATGCGGCGCCGACGTCCGCGCGCTGTGCCCCGGGGTCGCGCCGGGCGGCGGACGGATCATCGAATGCCTCGTCGCACAGTCCGCTTCGCTGTCTCCGGACTGCCGAGGCGTGCTTGGCCAATTCGCCGCGCGATAGGCAACGATCCATAATTTCTGTGGCGCGCAGCCCCGGTCGCAGTTAATCTGGCCCAATTCATCAGTATACTGTCGATCTGGGAGGACAGACGCGTGCGCATCGCCGTGATTGGCGGAGGCCCCGGCGGGCTCTATTTCGCCTATCTCTGGAAGCTGCGTCATCCGGACGCGCAGGTCGAGCTGTTCGAACAAAATCCGCCCGGTGCGACCTGGGGCTTCGGCGTGGTGTTCTCCGACCAGGCGCTGGAGTTTCTGCGCGCCGACGATCCCGGCACGGTCGATGCGATCGCGCCGCGCATGGAGCAGTGGCAAAACATCACGCTCAATCTGCGCGGCGAGCGCGTCGAGATCGACGGCGTCGGCTTCTCCGCAATCGGGCGGCTTGAGCTCCTCGGCATGCTGCAGTCGCGCGCGCTGGGGGTCGGCGTGATCCTGCGCCACGGGACCCAGGTGCAGTCGCTCGATCAATTGTCCGGCTACGATCTGATCGTCGGTGCCGACGGCTTGAACTCGCTGGTGCGCCGTTCGTTCGAGGGCGATTTCGGCTTCTCGATTTCCTACTCGACCAACAAGTTTGCGTGGTACGGCACCAGCAAGACATTCGCGACACTGTCGCAGACCTTTGTCGCGACCGAGCGTGGCGCGTTCAACGCGCACCATTATCGCTACTCGCCTGCGATGAGCACGTTTCTCGTCGAATGCGACCGCGCCACCTGGCTGGCCTATGGCTTTGCCGACAAGTCGATCGAGGAGTCCAAGGCGATCTGCGAGGAGATCTTCGCCGACACGCTCGATGGGCATGCCCTGCAGTCAAACCGCTCGGTGTGGCGCAATTTCCCCTGGGTCTGGAATGCGCATTGGTCGCACCGCAACATGGTGCTGATCGGCGATGCGCTGCATACGGCGCATTTCTCGATCGGCTCAGGCACGCGCCTTGCGATCGAGGACGCGATCGCGCTCGCCAAGGCGCTGGCGGCGGAGACGACGATTCGGGACGGGCTCGCCCGCTACGAGGCCGAGCGCAAACCGATCGTGCAGAAGCTGGTCGCGGCCGCACGCGCCAGCGCCGCATGGTATGAGAATTTCCCCGCGCATATGAAGCTCGACCTGATGGATTTTGGCTACAGCTACATCACCCGTTCGGGTCGTATCGACGACGCCCGGCTGAAGGCGATGTCACCGCAATTCATGGCGCGCTCTGAGGCCGCAAAGCGAGGTGGGAGCGCGCCATGACGCTAGAGATCGCAGATGGCGTGCCACCGGACAATGCCGGCTCGCGCGAGATCGGCTTTACGATCCCTGAGCGCTACAATGCGAGCCGAATCCTGTTCGACAATCTCACCAAGGGCCACGGCGACAGACCCGCGCTCACCGGCCCGGCCGGCACGCGCAGCTATGCCGAACTCTGCGCGGAAGCCTGCCGCTGGGGCCATGCTTTCCAGTCTCTGGGGCTGACACGCGGCGACCGTATTCTTCTCTTCCTCGACGACACGCCGGCCTATCCGGCCGCTTTCTTCGGCGCCGTGCGCGCGGGCTTCGTGCCGCTTCTGATCAATACGCTGACGCCGCCGGATCTCTTGCAGTTCTATCTTGCCGATTCCGGCGCGACGGTGGCCGTTGCAGGTGCGGAGTTCGCGTCACGCTTCGATGCACAGGCCTGCGCGGACACGCACCTGCATACGCTGATCGTGGTGAATGGCGCGGCTGCGAATCACGCCGCACCGCGCGGGATCGTCGCCGAGCAATGGCTGAGCACATTTCCCACGGAACTCGCCGAAGCTGGTACACATCGCAACGAGATGGCATTCTGGATGTATTCGTCGGGCTCGACCGGACGCCCAAAGGGCATTGTGCACCTGCAGCACGACATGCCCTATAGCGACGCGGCTTTCGCGCAGAACGTGCTGAAGCTCAAGCCGGGCGACATCTGCTTCTCTGTTCCGAAAATCTTCTTCGCCTATGGTTTCGGCAATTCAATCACGTTCCCATTTTCAGCGGGCGCCGCGACTCTGCTGCTGCCCGGCCAGCCCAAGCCGGCCGCCATCTTCGAGGCAATCGGCCACTTCCGCCCAACCGTGTTCTTCGGACTGCCGACGCTTTACACCTCGCTGACAAAAGCAGACGGCGCGGCCGCGGCCGATTTCGCATCGCTGCGCATGGCCGTCTCAGCGGCGGAGGTGTTGTCCAGCGACGTCTTCAATGGCTGGAAATCGCTCACCGGCCTGGACATCATCGAGGGGCTCGGCTCGACCGAGGTGCTCCACATCTATCTCTGCAATCGCGAGGAGCGGAAGAAGCCGGGCGCCGCGGGCCTGCGCGTGCCGGGCTATGAGGTCGCCCTCAAAGACAAGGACGGCCGCGACGTCGGCGACGATGAGGAAGGCATCTTGTGGGTGCGCGGTGATTCCACGACGCCGCTCTACTGGAACCGGCCGGAGAAGACGGCGGAGACGGTGCGCGACGCGGGCTGGATCTACACCGGCGACCGCTTCGTCCGCGACAGCGAAGGCTTTCACTTCTTCCGCGGCCGCGCCGACGATCTGATCAAGATTTCCGGCCAATGGGTCTATCCGCTCGAAGTCGAGCTTTGTCTCGCCGAGCATCCCGACGTCAGGGAATGCGCCGTGGTCGCCTTCGAGCTTCCTGACAGGCGCATGACGCTCAAGGCCGTGGTCGTGATGAACGGCAGCGACTTCGATGAAGCAGATGCGACGAAGCGGTTGCAGGATTACGTCAAGGCGAAACTGCTGCCTTACAAATATCCGCGCGAGATCAAGTTCACCGAAGAGCTGCCGAAGACAGGCACCGGCAAGATCGACCGGCAGGCATTGATGCGGATGTAACGCCTGCACCGCCTCAACACACTCGCCTCAACACGCACTCGGTGTCGTCCCGCGAAAGCGATGCTTTCGCAGGGACGACAACGTTGAGGCTCACCTTCCCTTGAAATTCGCGGCGCGGCGTTCGGCGGTGGCCTTGACGCCTTCCTTGAAATCTTCGGTGGCGCGCAGCCGGGTCTGCTCGACCAGCTCATGATTGGTGGCGGCGAGCACGCGGTCGGCGAGGCCGGCGCGCATGGTGGCGCGGGTCGCGACCAGGCCGAGCGGCGAGCATTCGGCGATTTCGACCGCGAGCTTCATGGCCTCGCTGCGCACCTGATCCTGCGGCACCAGCACATTGACAAGGCCCCAGCGATAGGCTTCCTCGCCGGTGACGCGGCGACTGGTATAGAACATCAATTCCGCGTTGTTCCTGCCGATCAGCTCAGGGAGCGTCGCCGTCAGACCAAAGCCCGGATGGAAGCCGAGCTTGGTGAAGTTGGCCGAGAAGCGCGCCTCGGGACAGGCAACGCGGAAATCCGCCGAGACGGCCAGCCCCAATCCGCCGCCGATCGCGGCGCCGTGGATCGCTGCCACGAACGGCTTCTTGTTGCGGAAGATGCGCACGGCCTGGACGTAGAGGTGATTGATCGGCAGGTTCGAGGCCGGATCGCTCTTGGCACGCTCTTCCTGCTCCTGTCGCGCCGGGTCGCTGAAATTGGCGCCGGCGCAGAATGCTTTGCCCTGGGCGGCGAGAACGGAGGCGCGGATCTCGATATCGCGATCGAATTCCTCCAGCGCGTCCGCGATCTGGTTGATCAGCGAGACGTCGAAGAAGTTCAAAGGTGGCTTGCGGATTTCGATCAGGCCGACATGGCCGTGCTTCTCGACGCCAATATCTGTGTAGTTGCTCATGAGAATCCTCGTTGAATTAGCGCAAGCCAGGCCCGCGCGCCTAGCGCAGACCGAGCCCGCGCGCGATGATGCCGCGCAGCACCTCGGTGGTGCCGCCCTGGATCGTCAGTTTCGGCGCGGTCTTGATCGCGAATGACAATTGTCTCTCAAGCGTCTCGCGGTTGGTCGCGTCCTCCTCGACAAAAGCGGCGAGATCGCGCACCCGGTGCGGCAATTGCTGCTCCCACACCGTGCCGATATCCTTGACGATGGAGGCCTCAACCACCGGCTCCTTGCCGGCCTGCAGCATGCCCGCGACCGACACCGACATGCGGCGCATGGTGTGAAGCTGCGCAACCAGGCGCCCGATGCCCTCGGCGCTGCGCGCATCGGGCTTGGTGCCGACAGCGCGCACGAGCTCGGTCAGCACATAATAGGTTTCGAGAAACCGCTCCGGGCCCGAGCGCTCATAAGCCAGCTCGCTGGTCGCCTGCTTCCAGGCGCCGTCAATCTCGCCCAGCACATGATCGTCGGGGACGAAATAGTCGGTGAACACGACCTCGTTGAACTCGAATTGCCCGGTGATCTGGCCGATCGGATTCACCTTGATGCCCGGCTGCTTCATCTTGACCAGGAACTGGGTCAGGCCGTGGCGGCGGTTTTCCTTGGTGGGCTGCGAGGTGCGGAAGATCGCGATCATGTAGTCTGCGATATGCGCCGACGAGGTCCAGATCTTGGTGCCGTTGACGAGATAGCCGCCGTCGGTCTTGGTCGCGCGCGTCTTCGCCGCGAACAGGTCGGAGCCCGAGTTCGGCTCGCTCATGCCGATTGCGAAGCACAATTCGCCGCGGCAGATGCGCGGCAGTATGTCCATCTTGATGTGCTCGGGCGCGTATTTCAGCAGGACAGGCCCGCTCTGCCGGTCGGCGACGAAGAAGCGGCGGGTCGGCGCATTCGCGACCCGCATTTCCTCGGTGACGACATAGCGCTCGAGGAACGAACGTTCATGGCCGCCATATTTCTTGGGCCAGGTCATGCCGAGCCAACCGCGCGCGCCGACCCGGCGGGAAAATTCCGGCGCGTCGGTATCCTCGCGATTGGGCTTGAAGGGGCTGAATGTGCCGGCCGCGATCTCGTCGGCGAGGAAGGCGCGCACCTCCTTGCGCAATTGCTCGCATTCGCCCGGCAGGCGGATCGGATCGAAACGGAGGGCTGCGGTCATGATGATGTCCCGGCTTCTTCAATCTCTGTAGAGCCTTTTTCCGTTCCGATTCAATCGGAACGGAGGCTCTGGTCTCTTGTTCTGACGCGTTTTCTTCATGCGAACCGGTACCCACTTCGCTCGAAAACGCTCTAGATCAGCGTGAGGCGACCAGCGGCCACAGCTCATCGGCGCCGCGCACCACGACGCGCTTGCCGAGCTCGACCGCCCAATAGCTCTCCGAGCCGAAATCATCGCGCCACGACAGCGCGCGCAGCGAATAGCGGTGCAGTATGTGCTCGATGGTGAAGCCGATCGCGCCATGCACCTGATGGGCGATGCCGCCGCCTTTCTCGGCGGCTTCCGCGCAGCGGATTTTTGCCGCCACGGCTTCCAGGAACACTGCGTCGTTGTCGAGAGACGGGCTGTTGGCGATGGTGTCGGCGGCCGACGTGGCGGCCGCGAGCGCGGCTGCGGATTCGCCCGCGAGCTTGGCGAGATTGTGCTGCACGGCCTGGAATTTCGAAATCTTCTTTTCGAACGCAACGCGCTCGTTGGAATAGCGCACGCTGATGTCCAGCATCGTCTCCAGCGAGCCAGCGATCTGCAGGCTGCGCACCACGCCGCCCATCAGCATCAAGGCGGTTGGGTCGAAACCCTTCGGCGCCGGCTCGATCACGTCAGGCTCGATCCTGTCGAAGGTGACGGTGTCGCTGTTGTCGTTGGCGAGGTTGAGGCCGGCCTCGATGCGCACCTTGGCGGCATCGACCAGCGCGATGGAGTGGCTGCCATTGCCGCTCGCCAGAACCGCGATGTGCGCGGCTTGCTTGGCGAAGGGCACGCCGCGGGCGCGGCCGGACAGCGTGCCGTCGGGATTGAGCGCGATGCGGTCCTTTGGGCTTGTGGGGGCGAGCGTCATCTCGCCGGCAGGGGAGGCGATCTTCGCCTGCGCCAGCAGCCAGCCCGCCAACATGGTTTCGGCCAGCGGCACCGCAATCGCGAAACGCCCGGCCGCGCCGAGGACGGCGAACCCTTCGGCGAGGCTTGTGCCCGAGCCGCCACAATCTTCCGGCACCCAGGACAGCGGCAGCCCGGCCTCGCTCAACGCCTTCCAGAGCGGTGCCTTCCAGTCGCCCTTCTTGTCGTGGTTGATAGCTTGCGCATCGGCGAGGTCCGCGAAAATCTTCTCCGCGGTCTCGACGACAATATTTTCGCTCTCCCTGCTCTCCGCCACAGCGTTCCTCACGTTGAATTTGCGCGGTCTCCGTCCGGCAATCTCACCAGATCTGGCGCGGCCTTTGTCTTGCGCTCTATGATCGGAAAAAGCCATAGCGATGACAAGCGCTGTCCGCGGGGCACCCTGTGACGACGGCATGAGGCCGACTGTTGTTTGAGCTGTTTGAGCGTGGTCGCTTTGGAAAACCGGTGCCCACCCGTCGGTTTAATTCCGCATAGCGGAGTTTCGCATTTCGCCGCGTGGTATGGTAGATCGCGTAAGCGTTGATCAGCTCGGAACAGAACGAGGAAAACGGATGTCGAAGGATGGTTTGTGCGCGATCGTAACGGGTTCGGCATCAGGATTAGGCGCCGCGACCGCCGGGATTCTGGCGAAGGCCGGCGCGCGCATCGTGGTCAACTATTCCAATAGCAAGGCCGAAGCCGAAGCCACCGCCGATCGCTGCCGCGATGCCGGCGCGGAAGTGGTCGTGATCCAAGGCGACGTCGCGCGCGATGAAGACTGCAAGAGGATCGTCGCGGCCGCCGCTCCCTGGGGACGGCTCGACGCGCTGATCAATAATGCCGGCACCACCAAGCATGTGCCGCATGACAAGCTCGACGAGCTTTCGGCCGAGGATTTTCAGCGCATCTTTGCCGTCAACACGATCGGGCCGTATCAGATGGTGCGTGCGGCGCGCGCGCTTCTCGAAGCCGGCGCAAAGGCGTCGGGCCGGCCCTCGGCCGTGGTCAACGTGTCCTCGGTTGCTGGCATCAGCGGCGGCGGCTCTTCGGTCGCCTATGCCGCCAGCAAGGGCGCGCTGAACACGATGACACTTTCCCTGTCGCGCGCGCTGGCGCCGCTGATCCGCGTCAACACGGTGTGCCCCGGCTATATCGACACGCCGTGGTTCACCAAGGGCCGCGGCGAGGCCGGCGCCAAGGCGGTGCGCGATTCCGTCGTCGCCAGGGTGCCGCTCAAGGTCGCCTCAACCGCCGACGACATCGCACAGCTCGTCTGCTTCCTGGCGTCGCCCTTATCCAGCAACATGACCGGCGAGATCGTGCGCATGGACGCCGGCATGCATCTCATTTTGTAGTCGCTGGTTTCGCAATCACCGTCGTTCCGGGGCGCGACGAAGTCGCGAACCCGGAATGACAGACCCCGAATGACAGACCCGAATAAGGCGGCCTCACCGATCGCGGAGGACACCGCTTGCGACCAGCCGGTTCCAGATGAACAGCACCACCAGCGCGCCGATCGTGGCCGTGATGAAGCCCGCGCCCTGGTCCGGGTTGTAATGGCCGATTGCCTGACCAATCCAGGTCGCCAGGAACGCGCCGGCGATGCCAAGGATCGTTGTCAGGATGAAGCCGCTCGGATTATTCGGTCCGGGCGACAGAATCCGCGCGATGATGCCGGCGATGAAGCCGACGACGATGACCCAGATGATGCCGCTCATGATTCCTCCCCTCAAAGAAATTCGAAAAATAAGTCCTCGGCGTCTCCGTCAGATCCGGCCGGACAATTCGTCCTCGGTCGGCAGCCGGCCATCCGGCGTCAGATGATCGACCACCTTCGGCAGATATTGACTGAGGCCGTTGAGCAGTTCGTCCCGCGACATTCCGCTCTCGGACGAGAGCTGATCGATCTGATCGGCGCCCAGGGCGCTGGCGAGATCGCCGGGCGAGACCGGCTTGTTCGGCCCTTTTCCGACCCATGAACTGGCCGCGTCGCTCTGGCCACCCTGTTGCAACTGGTTGAGCAGGTCGCCGAGACCTCCGCTGAGCGCGCTGCCGGCGGCACCGCCCGCAAGCAATCCGCCCAGTCCGCCGGTCAGCAGACTGCCGAGACCGCCAGCCGAACCTGAAGGCGCCGGTGTTCCAGGTGCTGACGGCGGTATCTGGGTGGGCGCCGCACTCGGCTGACGGCTTGGCTGACCAGTGCTTGGCGGACTGCCTGGCTGGGTGAGGTGCTTGACCGCCTTCCAGGCGAGCAACCCGAGGATGGCCATCGTCATCGGCGACATCCCGCCACTCGACTGCGTGGAGGGATGACTTGGACCGTGCGGACCGTGCTGCATTCCATTGAGTACGTCGAGTAAGCCCATGGTGAACCTCCTTACATCGCGTCCGTAAAAATACTTACGTACGATGACGGATACAAGGCACACAACGTGTGTGTGTGCGATCGACTTAACTCCAAATCAATCGGCGGACCGGAATCGTGCTCGATCTCTCTTGCGTCATTTGAGGGCAGAGGAATCGTTCGACATGTCAGGGCCTCGAATTTCAAGCCGCATCACCGCGCTGATCTCTCGTTTCCGCCGCGACAGGCCAACATCGCCGTCATCTTCGCAATCGCGCTGGTTCCGATCATCACGATGATCGGATGCGCCACCGACTATTCGCTCGCCGTGCGCATGAAGGCCAAGATGCAGTCCGCCGCGGATGGCGCGAGCGTCGCGTCGATCTCGCAGAACTCGGCGGGTTATCTCGCCGCGACACAACTGACAACGGACGGCTCGGTGCCCGCGGGCGTCGCCGAGGCCAGCAACATCTTCACCGGCAATGTCAGCGGCACCGGCGGCTACCAGAGCCTGTCGGTCACGAGCACGGTCACCAAGACCAAGGCGGCGCTGAAGTCGGTCGTCCAGTTCAGCGCCCAGGTTCCTACCATCTTCCTGAACATCATCGGCTATCAGTACCTGACCATCAGCGGCAGTTCCTCGGCGAGCGCCTCACTGCCGCTCTATCTCGATTTCTATCTGATGCTGGACGTGTCGGGCTCGATGGGACTGCCGTCGACCGACGCCGAGCAGACGCGGCTGGCTGCGATCAATCCGGACAACTTCACGAACTATCCTAGCGGCTGCACGTTGGCCTGCCACTTCTCTCCGGCAAACTCCTGCGGCAACAGCACTCAGAAATACCCCACCAACAACGCATGCATGGGCTACACGATTTCACGCGTCAGCCCGACCGCGTACGCGAACCTCGTCAACCAGGTGTCTACGCCGAGCGTGCCCAAGGCGAAGCCCGGGTTGCCGAATTCGATGCTGTCCGGTCTTCCCAATTCGCTGCTTTCCGGTGATCCGAGCAGCCTGGCATCGGTGTCATCCTGCCCGACCGACGGCACCGCCAACTGCATCCAGTTGCGCGCTGATGCGGTCGGCTATGCCGTGAACCAATTGTTCACGACCGCCAACAACATCGCGAAGATCCAGAACCAGTTCCGGATCGGGCTCTACCCGTTCATCCGGTATCTCTACGCCTATTTCCCGCTGACATCGGCGATCAACGGTTCTCCCACCAATTCCAGCACGATCAACTACGCGGCCGCCAACCTCGCCTCGCAGCTTGATACCAATGCGAACGCCAGCCTCGGCTCCGGCGGCACGCATTTCGAGAACGCGTTTCCGTCGATGAGCAATCTCATCACCACCGTCGGCGACGGCAGCGCGACGAACAACACACTGCCTTACGTCTTCCTCGTGACCGACGGCGCGCAAGATCCCCAGGTCAAGGGTGTTCCCGGCGGCAGCTGGTCCGGAAGCAACCACGCCACCACCCTGAGTGCCTCGACGCTCTGCACGCCGCTGAAGAACCGCGGCATCATCATCTCGGTGCTGTATATTCCCTACCAGCCGATTCAGAATCCGAACCACTCGTTCGCGAATGACGAGGACGGCTATGCCAACAGCAACATCCCGAATATTCCGCCGAGCCTGCAGGCCTGCGCCTCGCCCGGCTTCTTCTACACGGCGAACACGCCGGCGGACATCACGACCGCGCTGAACGCGATGTTCAATCACGCGGTCATCAGCGCCCACATCACGAACTAGAGCCTTTTCCGTTCCGATTGAATCGGAACGGAGGCTCTAGTTTCTAGTTTTGACGCGTTTTCTTCACGCGAACCGGACCCACCCCCGGATCAAGTCCGAGGGCATGCTTCGCTCGAAAACGCTCTAGACGTTCTCACCAAAGACAGGCTGTCGCCATCGGCCTTGAAATGGCTGTGATCCAGCATGATGTTGCACTCTGCGCCGCCTTTCGCGGCCGCGCCGGGAGGAGCTGGATGAAGCGACTTTGCGGGGCCATCGCCGCTGCGGCATTGATCCTGGCCGGCGTCCCGGTTGCCCAGGTACGGGCGGCGCCGCCGACCGTAACGCCATCACCGGGATATGATGCGCGCCTGCAGGAGCAGCGTGCAGCCGCGGCGGCTGCCACGCCGGCCCGTCCTTTGTCGGGCCGCTTGGACCGCCCGGTTGATCGATACCATCCTGCGCGGCGCGCTCACGCGCCGATCGCCCCGCTGTCGCGAAACTCAGAGGGCTGGTAGTGCGACGGCCGATTTTGAAGTGCTCAAGTCCCAGCGCCGCCCAAGTCTCAGCGCCGCCTAAGTCTCAGCGCCGCTTGAGTCTCAGCCCCGCTTGGGCTTCGCAGGCGGCGGATTGTTGTTGGGACCGCTGAACAGCTTTTTCAGCTCGTTGAGGCTTTCCGAAAGCTTGGGCCAGTTGCAGGAAAATGTGTCCTGCTTGCAATTGGCGTTTTTGCCGCGGACCCGGGGGTCGACCGGCACGGATTGTTGCTGTTGCTGTTTGTTCGGCCGTCCAGCTGGCACCGGGACCTTTTCCGGCTCGGCCTTCAGCGACGCCTGCTGCACCGGTTGGACGGGTTGGACCGGCTGTGGCGATTGCAACTGTTGCTGCTGCTGGGCGGTGAGAGCGGCGGCCATGTTGTTGCGCCGCTGATTCTCAAGATACATCGTATACTGCTGATCGATATAGCGCTGCTCTTCCGGTGTCGGGTTGGGACCGGCGATGTCGAAGGTGCGGTCCTGCATGAAGTCATAATAGGAGTAGCCGCCGCCGGGCTTGCGCCGGCCGGCGAATTTGGCATTGCACTCGGCAAGCGCCGCAGACTTCTCTTCCTTGGTCGCGGCCTTCTCGGCCACATCAGCGCAGTCCTCGAAGTCGGCCGGCGCGCGGCTCCACCATTGCGCCGATACACGAACGGGCTGCAGCACGATCAGACCAACGGTCCCGGCGACGAGAAGCGCGGAGGTACGCATTGCGATCACAGATATTCCCCAGCGAATTGCGCGCGACGATTAGCACGAATTGTTGCCAATTTGCGGCGGCGTACGACCCCGCCAAAGGTACGTTATTCCCGTGCAGACTGCGCGGTATTTTTTCGGCGAAGCCGTCTGGACATACAACTTCCACAGGGATTCGTCAGGCTCCCTGAGCATCAAATCGCCGGACCGAAGTCGATCGTTTGGAGCATCATGCTACCTTTGAGCGACACGTCGCGAGGTCCGCAGGTGCGACATTCGGCGCATCATGATTTCAATCCAAAGCTTTGGATTGGCCGTGCTGCGGCAGCGCGGCGAGACCCATCTTTACATCGGAAAGACTGATGCGCAAGCGGCGAAGGCGCGCATCGGAATCTTGCTCATCGTGATGCCTGCATCGTCCACCTCGCGATGCGCCGGGTGCGGCGCGCGTGTTATCACGATTGAGCGATCCGCCCGGGATTCGGACTCTCGCCGGCCGCGCGAACGCGAGGTGGCGCGCGACTTCAGCAGGGACATGACCTCCGTTTGCAATCATGCGGCTTTCCGGCAACGGTCGGCGGCGGCCGCGCGGCCTGGAAGAGCGTTGTTTAAGAGCTTTGTTTACTTGGATCGGGCATCGTCGGGCCGTTCCTCATCAAACCAAGTGCCATCGTCCCGTGATCCCTGCTGTCGCACCTTCCGTACCTCCCGCCGCCAGCGCGCTGGAAAAGCTCATCCTTCTCGGACAGGACTATTACGGCGGGGGCAGGATCGGCGAAGCCATCGCAGCCTATCAGGCCGGTCTCGATGTGGCCGCTGCTGCGCCCGACCGGGTGACGGTCGCGACGATCGCCAGACTTCATGCCGATCTCGGCAACGCCTACATGGTCTGCGGCGATCTCAACTCGGCCGCGGCGAGCTACAAGGCTGCGCTGCGGCTTGCGCCGAATCTAACCGCCTGCTGGTGCAATCTCGGCAATGTGCGGCTTCAAAGCGGACATGCGCAGGAGGCGATCGCTCTGTACCTGCAGGCGCTGAAAATCGCGCCGGCGCACTGGCCATCGCGCACCAATCTCGCGCAGGCGTTGATGACCACGCGACAATATCTGGTTGCGAAAGGGCTGCTGCTCGAACTCTCCGAGGAGCGGCCGCAGGATGGCAAGGTGCGGCACCAGCTTGGCAAAGTCTGCCACGAGCTGAACGAGACGGAGGCGGCCCTCTCCCATTTTCAAGCGGCCATTTCGCTCAATCCGGTGGATGCCGACAGTCTCTACTGGATCGGCGCGCTCAGGCAGAAGCTGGGCGATCTCGACGGCGCGCAGGCCGCTTACGCGCAGGCCGCGCAAATCGAGCCCTTGATCAGGCGGCGGGCGGTCAAATCTCCGCCGGATTTTCGCGTCCTCGCGCTCTATGCGCCGTTCGCCGGCAATACACCGGCCGAATTCCTGTTCAAGAATGCCGCCTACGACGCTGACACGCTGGCGCTGCTCGGTGCGGATGAGCCCGATCTTGGCTTGCTCGGCGATATTCAAATCGTCGTGAATCTGATTTCGGACGCCGATCAGGGCGGCGCGGTGCTGTCCGCAGCGGCGCGGCTTGCCGAAAGGCTCGGCAAGCCCGTCATCAACGATCCCTCAAGGATCGAGCGCACGACACGTGATGCGATCGCGGGCCTGCTGTCAGGTATCGCAGGCTGCCGCATCCCGCGCATCCTGCGGATTGCCGCAGGCAGCGACGTCTCGGCGGCCGCGCTTGCGGCGCAACTGCCGTTCGCCTTTCCAGTGCTGGCGCGGCCTGCCGGCACCCATGGCGGCGACGACTTCGAGAAAATCGAAAACCTCGCTGCGCTCGCGGACTTCCTGCGTGAGCGGCCGGACGGCGATCACTATGTGATCGAATATGTCGACTACGCCTCAGCCGACGGTCATTTCCGCAAATATCGCTTCATCTTCGTTGGCGAGGAGGTCTTGTCCTACCATCTTGCGATCGGAAACGGCTGGAAGGTGCATCATGCCTCGACCGACATGGCCAACCAGCCCTGGATGCAGCAGGAAGAGTCAGCATTCCTGTCCGATCCGCACGCTGTATTTGCCCCGTCGCACTATCAGGCGCTGCATGCGATTCGGGAGCGCATCGGGCTCGATTATTTCGGCATCGATTGCGCGCTGGACGGGGCTGGAGACCTGATCGTGTTCGAGGTCAATGCCTCGATGCTGGTCCACGAAGACAATGCGGAATTTCCCTACAAGGACGCTTACGTCCACGCCATCAAGGCGGCCTTTGACGCCATGCTGCGCCGGCGCGCCGGCTTGGATTGAGATGCGCTGACGCGATCATCCAGCCAGCGGTCGTCGTTGTCGTATCCTCAGCCGCGGGCTCAAGTCTGGCGGCGCGCAACGTCGGTAAGGTATTTTTCATACTCTGTTCGCGAGAGCAGATTGCCTTCCCGTTCGACCCGCGCACGGTCCTTCGCGGGCAAAGAGGCCTGTATGTCATCGACACGCTTCCAGGGCGCCAAAGGCGTTTCGCATGTCGAACGAGGCACGAATTCCGACGGTTGTATCTTTTGATATCGGTGTACGTAGCGCGGGCAGTTACGAAAAACTTCAGTCACACTCACCCGGACGATCAGCTGCGCCTCGGCGTACTCCGATAGCAGAGGATCGTTATCGTCAACGCTGGCGATGCCTTGCAGGCGCAGACGATGCGGCTTCTCAAAATTGATAAAGAGCATGCCGACTTGCTGATGTCCGAGCAGGTTGCCCATCGAATAGAACATGCCGTTACCATCGTAGCAAGGAAAGGCCACGGCCTTATTGTCGATAACGCGAACAAATCCGGGATCGCCGCCCTTATAGGACACGGTCGGCCGGCCCTGATGGTCTATGGTCGACAGAAAGAACATGTCGCGCGTTTCAATGAACGCCTTGTGTTCGGGCGAGATTTCGGTGAGCACCACGCGCGCTTCGACATTGTCGGCAAGCCGCCTTGTATCGAAGCGGTCCTGTAATGATCGGTGGAGAGGTCCATACAATCGGCTCATCTGAAATTTCTCTTTGCGACTGAGCGATGCCCTCGGGCCAATGACCAAACCTTACCACACCTTCGAAAAAGATTGTGCCCCCGCAGCAAAACCGACCGTGCAAGGAACTGACTGTGCGCGGAACTGACCGTGCGAGAGGAACTGAGCGTAAATGTCGGGTGCGGGTCATAA
>Ga0210406_10000304_pt1 | contig 71180 bp, 64 predicted proteins | sample IncBWC30MmetaG_FD_155454 | JGI IMG/M metagenome (GOLD analysis project Ga0210406, IMG submission 155454) | Forest soil microbial communities from Barre Woods Harvard Forest LTER site, Petersham, Massachusetts, United States - Inc-BW-C-30-M | ecosystem: Environmental > Terrestrial > Soil >...
CAACGCGTTGGGCCATGCGCACCCGAGAATCGTAAAGACCATCCGCGAGCAGTGCGCCAGGGCCATTCATTTATCAAATCTCTACTACAACGAATACCAGGGGCTCCTCGCCGAGAAGTTATGCCGGCTTTCCGGACTGGAGCGCGCGTTTTTCTCCAACAGCGGGACCGAGGCGATTGAAGGCTCGATCAAGTTGGCGCGATTGGCTGGGCATCGTGCTGGCGGCGAAGCCAAGAGCCGGTTAGTCGCCCTGCAGGGTTCGTATCACGGCCGTACGTTTGGCTCCATGTCCCTTACCGGGCAGGACAAATATCGGAAGGGTTTCGAACCTCTGCTGGAAGAAGTGACATTCGTTGCTCGCAACGATGCCGAAGCTCTGCGGGCTGCGGTCGATGACAATACGTGCGCGATTGCGCTTGAGCCGATTTTCGGTGAAGGCGGAATTTACGAATGCTCGGTCGAGTTCTTGCAGGAATGCCGAAGACTGGCCGATCAGCATCGCGCTGCCCTGATCTTCGATGAAATCCAATGCGGCTTAGGGCGCACGGGCACGATCTTTGCCTTCCAGACATACGGCGTCACTCCGGACATCGTGGCCATCGCCAAGCCCATTGCTGCCGGCCTGCCGCTGGGAGCATTTCTGGCAAAGGAAGAGTTCGCCTCTGCGATCGCCGTGGGACAACACGGAACCACCTTCGGTGGCGGACCGCTCGCGTGTCGCGTCGCGTTGGAATACCTCGCGATTGTGAAAGAAGAAAACCTGTTGGAAAATGTCACACGCGTCGGCGCCTACTTGCAGCAGGAATTAAAACTGCTAACCGAACGCTACGGCGCGGCCCACGAGGTGCGGGGCCGGGGCCTGATTCAGGGCTTGCAGCTTGATGTTCCGGCCCGTCCAATTGTGGAGCAAGCCCTGAGTGAAGGTGTTCTCTTCAACAGCACGCAGGACACGGTGGTGCGATTTCTGCCGCCATTTCTGCTGCAAGAGAAACATGTGGACAAGGGCATCCGCGTGCTGAAGAAATTCCTGGGCAAGAGGCGGCGCAAGAGCTAGCCGGTTCAATTGCTTTGAGTCCATCCTCTCGACAAATCAACATTCCCATCGAAGATCTGCGTATGAATCTTGATGGCCTGACCTGCCGCTATCAGATTGCGGGGTCCGGTCCGGCATTGCTGTTGGTGCATGGCCTCATGGGCTACTCGTTCTCCTGGCGACATGCGATTCCTGTCCTTGCTCGACAGTCCACAATTTATGCGCTCGACTTGCCGGGTACAGGTCTGTCGGATCGCATTCCAGGCTTGGACTGCAGTCTCGCTGCGAGCGCGAAACGGTTGCTGCATTTCATGGACCAGGCGGGCATCGCATCGTGTGATCTGCTGGGAACCTCGCACGGCGGAGCGCTGGCGATGATGGCGGCGGCTCTGGCGCCGCGGCGTGTCCGACGATTGACTCTGGTCGCACCGGCTAATCCCTGGTCTGCGCATGGCCGCTTCTTGATTCCCTTCCTCCACAACCCGTTGGTCGCGCCGGTCTTCTTGCAACTCGCCCCGCGCCTTCGCATTCTGCAAGAGTTTTTCTTCCGACGGCTTTTTGCCGAGACGCGGCGCATCCGCCCGGGAACGCTGGAAGGCTACCTTGAACCCATGCGGACTCGCAGTTCATTCGAGTACGGGCTGAGCGTGATTCACACCTGGAAGCAAGATATGAGGGAACTGCGCGCCGCAATCCCTCGCATTGCCCACATCCCTACGCTGTTGATCTGGGGTGATTGCGATGCCGCAGTCGAGCCGGCCTCGGCCCTTCACCTGAAGGCGCAGTTTCAGACTTGCCGCCTGCTCATGCTGGAAGGTGTTGGCCACTTGCCATATGAGGAAGTGCCGGAGGAGTTCAATCGGGCGGTAGCTTTGTTCTTAGCCTAGAACTGGGCGCGTCGTGACGTTTCGCCACCCCGAAGGCATATTGATGCTCATCCCGCTGAGTGCTACGCTCGACTCAGCAACTCCACATGCCCACCTCCGCGAAGTCGCCCGCAATCGCTGAACGCCAAAGCCTGGCTCGGGCCCTGCATATTGAGATTCCCGAAGTCTGGGTACGCTTCCTGCTGGCTATCGTTGGATTGGTTCTGGCCTTCGCGGCAGCTCTCTTTTCGACTGTCACGCGAGAAGCTGGAAGCCTGTGGGGTACGTTAGTGCTCGCCTCGACGGCTCTGCTGCTGGCCGTGGTGGTCGGCCTTACCACCGTGCCCTATCTTGCGCGACGGGTCACTGCCGCTCGCTTGCGCGACGCTTTCGATTACGACGTGACCCGTATCGGCGTCATCTACGTCGTCAGCGTGCTGCTGATTGGAATCGCGGCGCTGAACACGGGAAACAATCTGCTCTACATCGTCGTGGCGGCAATGCTTGCAGCGATTCTGGTGTCGGGAATCGCTTCCGCGGCGGTTTTGCGTGATCTTGAACTGGACGTCCGCCTTCCCGAGCACGTTTTTGCCGGACGCGCCGCACTGGGCCGTATGGTGTTGCGTAATCCCCGCCGCTGGCTGCCGTCGTTTTCTGTGAATGTGGTGGCCATCAAGAAAGAAAGCCCGCGGCGGTGGCGATGGGTGCCCGCGACTTTCACCTTCCCGTCGAAACGGCTGCCCGGAGAGCAGTGGATTAGCCTGCCCGACCGCAACCTGCGTCGCGTGGACACGATGACTCCCACGCCCGGAATTTTTGAAGGTTCGGCTTACTTTCCCTACCTTCCGTCCGGCAGGGAAGCGAAGGCCGACCTCTCGCTATGTTTCCCTCGCCGCGGCATCTACCAGCAGGCTGGCTTTGGTTTAGCGACGCGATTCCCGTTCGCTTTCCTGGTCAAGACGCGCCGCCTGCCGCTTGCGCGCGAAATCATCGTTTACCCACCGGTAGAGCCGGCCGATGAATTTTTCGAAGTGCTTCCCCTGATCACCGGTGAGTTCGCAGCTTTTACTCGGGGCCGCGGATCCGATCTCTATCGCATTCGCGAATACGCGCCCGAAGATTCCGCGCGTCATGTCGACTGGAAGGCGACCGCGAAATCAGGTTCGCTCAAGGTGCGGGAGTTTAGCCGCGAAGACGAGCGCAAGCTGCGGATCGTCTTCGACAATCCTGCGGCTGGAGTGCTTGCTGACAAAGCCTATGAAGACGCGGTGGCGCTGGCGGCATCGTTAAGCTGGCATTTCGCCGGCGAGAACGCCGAGATGTCATTCGTGGCTCCGGGCTACGATGGAGCTCCCGAGATCTATCGCTTCCTTGCCTACCTCGCCGCCGTCAGCCCGCAGTCTTCGCCGTCTGTAGTCGAGAGCCTGCAGCCCTCCGACAACTACAACGTCATTTTCACAACTCAGCCCCGTGGCAGCGTGCCTACCGCCCTCTGGGCTTGTTCCTACTTCGTGTTCCTGGGCCAGCAAAGCCAGCAACTCCAGTCTCAAGGAGACCAGAGTTAGAGTCCTCAAAAACCGGCGTCCTTGCCCCCACCATGGCCCACATTGGGCTGCTTGATCGACTGCCTGATCTCCCACTCCCCAAATACATGGTTTTCCCTCTTTCACGGGTCGCCATTTGGGCATATACTCGCGCCGATTAGCGATTCATGCAGGGCAGGAGGTGGGCAAGTGAATATTTCCGACTTGATCTGCAACCAAGAAACTTGCGGAGCCAAAGCCGATCAGCCTGTGTTCGAGGTCGTGAAGGCGATGGTAAGCCGCAACATTGGCGCGGTGCCGATATTGCACGACGGGCGACTGGTGGGCATCTTCTCCGAGCGCGACCTGATGAGCCGCGTGGTGGCCGAAGGGCTCGATCCCCGCACCACTCTGGTCGAAGAGGTCATGACCAGAGATCCCCTTACGGTCAGCCCTTGCGAGAGCATGGAAAATTGCATGCTCTTGATGCGGCGCCACGGGTTTCGCCATTTGCCCGTCTGCGACGGAGGGCGCCTGGTCGCGGTGGTTTCCCTGCGAGACATCCTGCTCCACGACCTAACGGAGAAGGACCACGAAGTGCGCATGATGCGGGCCTACATTCAGGCATCACCCGAGGTCTAGACGCATGGTTTCGTTGAAAAGGTACCGGGCCGGTAACCCTGTCAGTAACCGTTACTGAGGCGTTACTTTGGTACATTGACCGTTAAGATGCACGTGCTAACTTTAGTGTAAGCGGGGGGTTTGGACTCCTGCCAAGACGCACAATTCGACCCCACTTTGAATGCCAAAGTCCAGATCGTGCTGTGGCTTTCCCATCCGGCCTTGGAACTTTTGTTGGCCGCCGTGATGCTTTGGCGCAAGCTGCACCGCACCTTCCCGGTCTTCTTTGCCTACATTATTTTTCAACTGGTAAGTTTTGCGGCTCTTTTCCCCATTCACCAGTCGGGCAATTACGATCTCTATTTCTATAGCTTCTGGTTTGGAGAAGTGATGAGCCTGGCTATAGGATTCAAAGTCATTCACGAGATCTTCCTGGACGTTTTTCGCCCCTACCATACGCTCCGTGACCTGGGAACGGTGCTTTTCAAATGGGCGACGCTGGTCATGTTTTTTGTCGCTTTGGTGGTAGCGGCGGCCAGTCCTGCCGGACAATCGCCCATTGTCCAGGCGGTGGTTACGGTGCAACGCTGCGTACGCGTCATCCAGTGCGGCTTGATCCTCTTCTTGCTGGTATTCTCGAAGTACCTGGGAGTCTCCTGGCGGCAACAGAGTTTCGGAATTGCGCTGGGCTTCGGCGGCTTCGCCAGCATCGAACTGGCGGCGAATGCTCTCAATTCCGGTGGGCAGATTAACAACTCGACAGTGGGCTTTCTCGACACCACCGTCTACTGCTGTGCGATTCTGGTGTGGCTAGGGTACGCGATATTGAAAGCTACATCCCGCGAGGCGGCCACCAATCTTCTCATGTCGCAACGCTGGGAACAGAGTCTCGGCGACTTGCAGCGTCCCGCCGCCGCTGATTCACTGATCCCCATGTTTGAAGGAATGGTGGATCGGGCTTTCTCCCGCACCGAGAGTGATCGCCAACCCGTCTCCGCCAAAGAACTGCTCTCGGAACTCTCTTCCGCGCACAAGCTCCCGGTTCCTCCGCCGGAATTGCCTCCGAAGCAGTAACGTCGAATTTGTCTCAATCTTGTACACTTCCGTAAACTGACCCACGGTTACAATCAGCTCGCGGAAATCTTCCCGGACGTACATATCCGTCTAAGAATCAATGGCAAGCAGTGAAAGTGCAATTGGGATCGACTTACTCGGGTTGCTGCTGAGCTGGGTTGACTCGCTAAATGACCACTGGCATCTTGACAGAGCGCGTATAATTTCCTCCCATCTAGGGTTTCCGCTCCCAGGGGACCCGCACAAGGAGAAACAATCCATGAAACGTGCGTTCAGGATGCTATTCCTGATGGTAGGTTTGTTGTGCGCAGGCACAGCGCTTGCCACTCCAGCGATGACAATGTCATTGGATGGAGCGCCTCCGCCGCTTTGTCCGCCGGGTTCCGGTGGGCACTGCCGGTAGTGTGGCAATAATGTTCGCGCTGCAATCAGTGCAGCGCTGAAACTGCGCAGGCTGGCGATTCAAATCGCCAGCCTCATTTTTTGGAATCTTCAACGTGGGCGGCATTGTGCCGCAGTGTTCTCGCCAATTCCTCCGGATCAAAGATTGGCGCCTGGCAGGAAAATCCTGAACAGATGACGGCCGCAGATTTTCCATTCTTGATCATCGGCAGGCGCGGAATGGTTTCCGCCAATGCAGGTGGCAGGTTCTGGGACGCCGTCGGTTGATGGGACAGAGTGAGCACAGCACTGCTCAAAGAAAAGGCCCTTATCGCGGTGCCATACAGTTGTCGCGCAAGCTCGTCGTTTCCAATTACGATCACCTGGGTATGGGGTTGTGACAGATGCACGCCCGCGATTCCATAGCTGGCGGCGAACAATCCGTATCGGCCCGCCATTCCCGCGAGAACTTCGATCGTCGCTTCAGCCTTGTCATGATATCCCTGGTCGTTCGTGTAAGCATGCAACCGCAACAACGCGATAGCCGCGACTGAGTTTCCTGCCGGAGTTGGTGAATCCTGGAAGGGTTTGCGGCGCATACCTAATACGCCCAGAAGTTGCGCATTCCCCACCGTCTTGGGAGTGTCAAAAAAACCGCCCGCGACCGGATCAAAAAATCGATCCACCATGGCATCCGCAATGCTACGCGCGAAATTAAAGTAGCGGAGGTCCGCGGTTGATTCGTAGGCATCGAGACAAGCCACCACAGTAAACGCATAGTCATCAAGGACTGCGGGAACTTCGCGCCTCTCGGCAGTTGCGTCCGAATACGCCAGAACGTGCAATAGGCCGTTACCCAAATTCCAGCCGTCCGTTAATATTCGATCCAGACTGCGCAACGCGAAATGCCGAGCTGCCTCAAGCGTGAGCACTCTAGCTGCCTCCAAATAGGCAGACACGCAAAGCGCATTCCAGCCGACGTATACAGTCTTGTCCACGTAGGGAGTCGGCCGTTTCAGCCGTGCGGCGTACATCTTCTGCTTTGCCGAATCGAGCAAGCTTTCGATGCGCACGATCGGCAGGTTTAGCCGCTTGGCAATTTCATCGGCCGGCGTCCGTACGTTAAGCACATTCTTCGCAGGATTGTGATGCATCTGGCCGATTTCGTTAATGTCGTAATAGAGGCAGGCGACGCTGGCCTCCTCTGCGGTCAGCACCGCCCGGGCTTCCGCCAAAGTCCAGGTAAAGTAGTCTCCGTCGTCGTCCATGGAATAATCCGCATCCTGGGAGGCATAGAAGCCGCCGCGCTCGCGATCACTGAGCCACTCATCCATCCAGCGGATGATGTCTCTTGCCACATTAGCGAAGAACTCCGAGCCCGTAGCCTGATGGGCGTGCACATAATTCTTCAGCAGTTCAGAATTGTCGTAGCACATCTTTTCAAAGTGCGGCACCCCCCAGTGTTCGTCGACCGAATAACGGTGGAAGCCGCCCGCAAGTTGGTCGTACACGCCGCCCCGTGCCATTTTCTCCAGTGTGAAAACGAAGACATTCCGCAATTCATCGTCGCCGGTTCGCGTGTAGCGGTCGATGACCAGGTCGAGCGCCGCCGGATGAGGAAATTTAGGAGCGCTGCCAAAGCCGCCATTTTGCGGGTCATACATCCCCAACGCCGACGTAACGATCGCATCAATCACAGCCGGTGAAAAATCACCACCTTTGCCAGAAAATGATTCGGCCTGCGAGATCGCACTCTCGACCATTTTGGCCTGCTCCATCACGTCATCGTTTTTCTCGTGATATGCGTTGGCGATGGAAAGCAGGACCCGCTTGAAACTGGGACGCCCATAGTGATCGTCAGGAGGGAAGTAGGTTCCACCGTAGAAAGGCTTGCCGTCCGGCGTAAGAAACGCAGTCAGCGGCCATCCGCCCTGCCCGCTGATCGAACTTACCGCCACCTGATAACGGCTGTCGATGTCGGGCCGCTCGTCGCGGTCCACCTTTACCGCTACGAAGCGTTCGTTCACAATCTGTGCGATCTCCGGACTATCGTAGGACTCCCGGTCCATGACATGGCACCAGTGGCACCACACAGCGCCAATATCCAGCAGGATCGGTTTGTTCTCGCGCTGCGCCACCACAAATGCTTCTTCACCCCACTCCCGCCACTGGATGGGCTGGTGCATCGCCGAGCGCAGGTAGGCGGAAGAGGCTTTGGAGAGGGAGTTGAGGGTGGAGGTGGTCATGGTTCAAGTGTAACTGTTCGGCAAGGCGAAACGGTCTATGCCATCAACGGATTAATCACTTGAACCAGACCGGACTTCTGGCCTGCTCTTAAGTCCTCGGAATAGACAACGGCCGCCCCTGAGCTTTCCGCTGCCTGCAGAATCAGGGCGTCCCAGAAGGAAGTTTCGTAGCGCACTTCGATGTCGAGCGCTTGGATGACCGAGGTAGGAGTGTTGACTACGATCTGCCAGCTCATGTAGTCCTGGATCAACCCGCGAATGACATCCACGGGAAGAGGCGGATTGACCTTGCCGCGGAGGTTGATGCACAGCTCTTGCAAGACTTGCGTGCTCAGAACTCCCTGCCCTGAATCCCAGAGGCGTTCTACAAGTTGGCGGGCGCGTTCGTGTTTGAATCCCGCCCTGCGGTCATGGGCATACACGAGAACGTTGGTATCCACAAAATACTTTTCCGTCATCTTTCGTGGAGCTCGTCGCGGGAGCTGGGCGGCGTCCAGTTCAGATCCAAGCCCTCTCGCAGCCGCGCCAAAGCACGCTTGCGCGCGCGAGTGTAGGTCCTGCGTTCGTTGACGATTTGCTCCAGACGAGAGGCCAGCAGGGCGCTGATGGATGTGCCTTCTTCCGCGGCTAGGATTCGGGCCTCACGGATGAGGTCGGTTTCGAGTTTGAGCGTAATGTTCGATTTCACGTTAGCACCATTTTACGTGCTGCACTATTTTATGTGCTAGTGACTTTCACTGTCAATGCCGATCAGTTTCTTGGCGATCGAGCAATATACGTCAATAGATTCAATGAGTTGCTTCTTCTCAATGTACTCGCCCTCGGTGTGCGCTACGTGGATCGATCCCGGCCCGACGAGCAACGGCTCGCCCCAGTTGCCGAGCCAGGGAATATCCGTCGTGAATGCCGCGACCATCGTCGGCAAGCCATTCAGAGTACGCAGGCGAGTGAATGGAATCTCCAGCACGAACTCCGCCGTCGCCAGATCTGCAACGGCGCTTACAATTTCATCGCGCAATGTATCCGATGGACCGACTAAGCGATAAAGCAGTTGCGCTCGCGCTTTGTCGGAAATCACGTTGGGAGCCCTTCCGCCTTCGATCACCCCGACGTTCACCGTGCATGGCCCAATTCCTTCGACCGACGGCAACTGGATCGCCTTTAGGCGATTCAACGCTGCCAGCAGTTTGTCGATCGCGGACTCGCCCAGTTCCGGATAAGCAGAGTGCGCCATGCGCCCGGTGGAGCCGATTTCCACTCGCAGCGTTCCTTTCGACGCCGACGCCATGCGATTCTCCGTCGGCTCGCCGTTCACCAGAAACTTGCAGCCGGGCGACTGCTGGTTTGCAATTTTCGCCCCCAGGCTGTCTTTCTCTTCGCCCACGACGAACAGCAACCCAACATAGACTCCCTCTTGCCGCAGCCGCTCGGCTGCCTCGATCTGAGCGGCAATGATGCCCTTGGCGTCGCAAGACCCTCGACCGTAGATTCTCGCCTCATCCTCTGACGAAGAAATGAATGGCGGAACCGTGTCCATATGCGTGGAAAACACGATCTCGGGCCGCGCTTGTTGCGGCGAAGTCGCAAATACGTTGCAACGCTCGTCTTCGACCGGCATCTGGTTGGAGCGGTATCCCAGGCGGCTGAGTTCGCGGTGAAGAAAATCTGCCACGCGCCCTTCGTTTCCGGTGGTGGACTCGATATCGACGAGTTGGCGTGTAAAGGACACGACGTCCATGGCTGAAAGAATATCCTACCGGCGCCAATGTGGGAGCGGCATCGCCCGTACAAAGTGCCGTTTCTGGTAATTTGATATCAATGTCTTCGCCGCCCAGCGCCGCGATCCGCTCATTCTTTCTTGACGGTTCAACCGGACGCCTCGAAGCCCTTCTCAACCAAGGAGCCGAAGGGGCGACCCACGCTGCGCTGGTTTGTCATCCCCATCCCCTCTACGGGGGAGCGTTTCACAATAAGGTTGTCTTCCATACCATGAAAGCGCTGAACAGCTTCGGTTTTCCGGTGTTGCGTTTCAATTTTCGGGGAGTGGGCATGAGCCATGGCACGCACGATGACGGTCGCGGTGAAGTGGACGACGTTCGCGCCGCGTTGGATTGGCTCGCCGCCGAATTTCACCGGCCGATAATTTTCGCCGGGTTCTCCTTTGGCGCCGCCATTGGCCTGCGCGCTGCCTGTCCGGATGTACGAGTTCAGTTGGCCATCGGTCTGGGGCTTCCCCTGCTCCCCACCGACGACCGCATTTACGATCTCACCTTCTTGCAAGACTGCCGCAAACCCAAGTTACTGGTGAGCGGCACCCGCGACCAGTTTGGCCCGCGGTTAAGGCTGGAGGAACTGGCGCGATCTCTCCCCGAACCAAAGAAGCTCGTGCTGATCGAAGCTGCGGACCATTTTTTCGAAGGCCGATTGAAAGAGCTGCGAGAAACGATTGAAACCTGGGTCAGGGAAGTGGTTGCGGCGTGATCCTTCTATAATCCTCCCGTGAACTCCGAAAACCAGGCCATCGAAATGCGCGTCGCCGCGCGCCATCTTTTCGAACACGCTCTGGCCGATTCAAGCATTGATCGCGCTTTTGAACAGCATGTGGTTTGCGAGCGCGGGGTCCTGCGTGTACGCGAGGACTTGTACGATCTTCATTCCTTCCATCGGGTGTTCGTAGTATCACTGGGCAAGGCTGCGCATAGCATGGTGAACGCGCTGGAGATGCAAGCGGGTGAACGCTTTGAAGGAATCGTCGCCAGTTCGGTTCCTCCGCCTTCGCAGATTCGCGGCTTCCGCTATTTCCTCGGTGGGCACCCCACACCCAACCAGGAATCGATCCGCGCCGCCGAAGCCACGCTCAAGTCGCTCGAATCGCAGGATGCGTCATCCTTGGTGATCTTCTTACTCAGTGGCGGCGGCTCCTCTATCGCCGAAAAGCCCATCGACGACGAAATCGCGCTGAACGATGTGATCGCAACCTACCAGGCGCTGGTTCATTCCGGCGCCTCCATTGCCGAAATCAACGCCATTCGCAAGCACCTGTCGGCGATCAAAGGCGGCCGATTGGCGGTCGCAGCTCATCCCGCGCAGCAGGTTTCGATCCTGGTATCTGACGTTCCCGACAATACGCCGGACGCCTTGGCCTCTGGCCCAACGATGCCCGATTCCACTTCCGTCGCAGACTGCTACCGTATCGCTGGAGACTATGGCCTATTGCCGCAAGTCCCGGCGGCTGTCCGTCAACTTTTTCAGAGGTACGCACTGGATGAAACTCCCAAGTCCGACGACCCTGTCTTCCACCGCAGCCGCTGGTGGACGGTGTTGTCGAACGCGACCTTGATCGAGGCCGCCAAAATCGAGGCCGAACGCCAGGGTTTCAAAGTGGAGGTGGACAACGGTTGTGACGACTGGGACTACGCGCGCGCCGCCGAATATCTTCTATGCCGGGTTCGCGAACTGCGGAAGCTGTCTGAACGCGTTTGCCTGATTTCAGGAGGCGAAGTCACAGTGAAAGTGACCAATGGCGGAGTCGGCGGCCGCAACCAGCAGTTTGTTCTGGCTTGTGCACGAAAGATCGCCGGCGACAATATCACAGTGCTGAGCGCGGGCACCGACGGCATCGACGGAAACAGTTCCGCTGCGGGTGCAAGCGTCGACGGCACTACTCTCGATCGTGCCCGAGCCCGAGGCTTGAACGCTGAAACTCACCTGGCAGGCTTCAACGCCTACCCGTTTTTCGAAGCTCTCGGCGACACCATCATGACCGGCCCCACGGGAAACAATCTGCGGGACCTGCGTATTTTACTGGCTTACTGAACGCCCTCTAGAAGAACTCCGTAATCCCTTCTTCCATTACTCGCACACGATCTTCGATACCCGCGGCCTTCGCTTCCTGTGCCAATAGTTGCAAAGGCTCATCTACGGGCTCGTGCGACAAGCGGAACGTTCCGTAGTGCATAGGTACCAGCCAGCGCGCCTTCAGGTCGAGGAATGCACGAGTCGCGTCCGAGGGATCGGCATGAACGTTTCTGAACGACGCAGGGTTGTAGGCCCCGATCGGCAATAAAGCCAGCTCAGGGGAGAGCCGCCGCCCAATTTCGCGAAATCCTGGGAAATAGGCAGTGTCGCCAGCATGATAAATGGAGTGGTGGCCTTCGCGTAGCACGTATCCGCCATAACCGCGATACGAATCTCTAAGTACACGTGCTCCCCAATGCCGCGAAGGCACATGCGTGACGGTCACTCCCTGTTGACGATAGTTGTCCCACCAGTCGAGTTCCACAACCTCGCGGAACCCCAAGTCTGAAACCAGATCGACGACCTGACTAGGGACAACGATCACCGGAGGCGCAACTCGCCGCCGTCGAGCCTGTTGCACTATCGCACGCAATGATGGCCGGTGCAGATGATCGAAGTGTGCGTGGGTCACGAGCACCAGATCAATGGCTGGAAGGTCGCGCAGGTGCACACCCGGTCTCTTAAGCCGCTTCAACACGAATAACCAGTGTGCAAAATTGGGATCTATGATGACGCTTTGCCCGCCTGCCTGGATGAAAAAGCTGGCATGGCCGATGAAGGTCACTCCTAGCTCTCCGTTGCTTACCAATTTGGGCTTGTGGGTTTGTCCGGTGCGCGGAGTCACGGCAGAATCATGCACCAACCGCCCGAAGGCTCGGGCACGCTTGCGAAGGACGGGGTTCTTGAGGCTGGCCTTCAGCATCAAAACGCTTCAAATCTCATCCGGTTTGGCCATAAACGCTTCTCCGGATGCGGGCTTCCAATTCTCGATAACGACTCCTGGGTACTTGGACTCATCCGACTTGGGCTTGGTTATCTGGATTGTATGACAAATCCTCCGCAGATTGCTTGACCGTTGCTTCGCCGTCAGTTCTAATTCTTGTTCCGGTGTCTTCATTATTGTTCAGGGAGCTGATATGCGTATTGCATTTTTGGGCTTGGGAATCATGGGACGCCCGATGGCGTCAAACCTGGTGAAGGCCGGTCACGAAGTAACCGTGTGGAACCGCACACCGGGTAATGTTGTTGAAGGCGCAAGAACCGCCGCTTCCCCTGGCGAAGCTGCCCGCGACGCCGAAGTGATCTGGTTATGCGTTGCTGATACCAAAGCCGTCGAGAGCGTCCTGTTCGGTCCTCAGGGCGTGCATGAGTCCCTGGCTGACGGACAGATCATCGTGGATTCCAGTACCATTTCGCCGACTGCGACTCGCCGCTTTGCAGAGCGCGTAACCCCAAAGGGTGTTCAATACGTGGATGCGCCGGTTACCGGTTCCAAAGTCGGAGCTGAGAACGGCACGCTCATTTTCATCGTAGGCGGCGAAGAATCTACGATCGACAAACTGAAGCCCTTGTTCGCAGCCACCGGCAAGAAGATTTTCCGCATGGGCGAGACCGGCAAAGGCGAAGCTGCCAAGCTCGCCATGAACCTGCAAATCGCCCTGATCTACGAAGGTTTTGCAGAGGCCCTTACCTTGGCTACAAAACTTGGCGTCGACGCCGAAACCCTAATGCCTCTGATCGAAGCATCCATGGTGCGCTCCGGAGTAGTGGACTACAAAGCGCCATTTATCCTAAAGCGGGACTTCTCCGCGAACTTCCCGCTGCGGCTTATGGCCAAGGACATCCGCTTGGCCCTCGAAGCTGCCAAAGAAGCCCGCGTTAAGCTGCCAGCGCTTGAAACGGTGGAGGAAATCTACGAGATGGCCACCGAAGACGGCCACGAAAACCTTGACTACGCCGCGACCATTACCCTGCTCGAAAAGTGGGCGGGAATCGAGGTTAAGGGTAATGCTGCCTGATGGGCTTGACCTCTCGTAACCTCGGTATTACAGAACTATTACACTCACAAATCTCCCCGCTTGATACCTTAAATCTAGAATCCAGCTGCAACCGGGGAACGTGCCATGGAACTCGAGATCCTTAACCGCAAAGCCGCCGCCGACGATGAAATCAACTGGGTAACCGCAATCTTTATGGGCCTGTTCCATGTGGGAGCCATTGCGGCCCTGTTTTTCTTTACCTGGAAAGCCCTCTTCCTGGCCATGTTTCTATGGTGGGTTTCGGGGAGTCTGGGCATTGGCATGGGTTATCACCGGCTGCTGACTCACCGTGGCTACAAGACCCCAAAGTGGGTCGAGTATTTCCTGACCACCTGCGCAACCCTGGCGCTTGAAGGTGGCCCGATTTTCTGGGTGGCGACGCACCGCATTCATCATCAATTCTCCGACGAAGAAGGCGATCCGCATTCGCCGATTGATGGCAAGTGGTGGGCGCACATGGGCTGGATCTTGACCGGTAAGTCAATGCACCATGACACCACGACTCTGGCCCGCTACGTCCCTGATCTGGCAAAGGACAAGTATCATGTCTGGCTCACCAAGTATCACTACGTACCCATGACAGTGTTGGGATTAGTGCTGCTTGCTATCGGGGGGCTTCCGTTCTTGTTGTGGGGCATCTTCCTGCGCACCGTCGTCGGGTTGCACTCCACTTGGCTGGTGAACTCCGCAACCCATAGCTGGGGCACGCGCCGCTTCATCACCAAGGACCTTTCTACCAACAGCTGGTGGGTGGCACTTCTGACCTTCGGCGAGGGCTGGCACAATAACCATCACGCCCATCCGGTCTCCGCGCAGCACGGATTGCGATGGTACGAAGTCGACATGAACTGGTACGGTATCTGGGCGCTGAAAAAGCTGGGTTTGGCACGCCACGTCTATCGGGTGAAAATGTCCAATCTTCCCGCGCTTCCCCCGGTGGCGTCTTCCATTACCAGTCTGCATCTGACTGCACCGACGTCCTCGGCTGCGTCGGCCGACTAGGCGGCTTCAAACTCGCGTACCACTGGCGGCACGACTGCTACCCGTTCCTTCCGCGAATCTCCTCCTAACGCGCTAGAATCCTGCTATGCGCATCACCAGCCGGCGCAAAGCTACGGTCACATTCCTAGTCCTGGGCGTGAGCCTGGCAGGCATTGCTGTCGCCGTGGGTTCGGGCTGGATCATCCTCAACTGGCGCCTCGACATCAAGGTTTTTCTGGGATTCATCTTCTTCGGCGCGATCACTGCCGGCCTGGTTCTCAACACCATTTTCCTGTTGCGCGAAATTCGCCGCAACGAGCAGCACGATAGCTTTATCAATGCCGTCACTCACGAACTAAAAACGCCCATCGCCTCCATTCGTCTTTACCTACAGACGTTGCAGCATCGCGATGTGGACGAGGCCCAGCGCCGAGAATTCTATGGACTCATGCTCGATGACTCCGATCGTTTGCTGAATACCGTCGAGCAGGTTTTAAAGGCGGGCATGATGGGGCACAAGCGCGCCTCGCGCGGGCGAGTCGCAGTGGACTTCGCGGGGTTGGTGCAGGAATGTGTGCAGATTGCCCGCAATGGACGCCACCTTAAGCCCGAGGCCCTGCGCTTCGAACCTGCGGTCAACGGAGCTGGCGCGACGGTGAATGGCGACCCCGAAGAGCTTCGTACCGCCGTTGCCAACGTCCTCGACAACGCCATTAAGTATTCCGGTGACCAGATCGACATCTCCGTTCGCTTGGACGCGCCTGATGACAAGCGAGTGGCCCTCAGGGTTCATGATCGCGGCATGGGTATTCCCCCGACAGAGTTGAAGAGGGTATTCAAACGTTTTTATCGCGTGCAGAGCCGTTTGTCTTCGCACGTAAAAGGAACGGGGTTGGGCTTGTTCATTGTGCGGGCCATTGCCAAGAAACACGGTGGCCGGGTATTTGCGGAGAGCGAGGGGGAAGGCCTCGGTACGACCGTGGTCCTGGAACTGCCCCGTAGCGCCGTCCCGGAGAAGCTGGCGTGAGTCACGTCCTGATCGTCGAAGACGAAGCCCATCTCGCCAACGGGCTGCGCTTCAATTTGGAAGCGGAAGGTCATTCGGTGGAGGTCGCGGGGGATGGAGAAACCGCACTTGATCGCCTCCTCGGATCTCGCAGCGATGGAGAGAAGGATAAGTCATCCGCCTTCGACGCCGTCGTCCTTGACGTGATGCTCCCAGGTAAGGATGGATTCGCCGTAGCAGCTGAACTGCGCGCCGCGAAGAACTTTGTTCCAGTGTTGATGCTTACTGCTCGAGGCCGCCCTGAAGATGTCCTCAGGGGCTTTGCCTCAGGAGCCGACGACTATCTACCTAAGCCATTCGAGTTGCCCATTCTGTTGGCTCGCCTGCAGGGGCTGTTACGTCGCCGCGAATGGTCTCGCATGGGCCAGCGCTCCGAGCTGGCGAAGCTGCCATTCGCGGCAAGCGCTCAGGAAGACGACGTCTTCGCCTTCGACGGACGAACGTTGGATTTTCGGACGCAGGAGCTGCGAGTCAAAGGAAACACCATCCAGCTCACGCTGATGGAAGCTGAACTTCTGCGATATTTGGTGCGCAACAGCGGGCGGGTGGTCTCCCGCAAGTCAATGTTGGAAGAGGTTTGGGGGTTACACGAAGACACCGATACTCGCGCCATCGACAACTTTATCGTGCGGCTACGCCGCTACATTGAAGACGATCCGGCAGAACCTACTCACTTGCTCACCGTGCGGGGCGTGGGATATCGCTTCGTGCCGGAACCGCCGGGATAAGCCGGCGGGATAAGAAAGAAACGGTTCAGAACTCAAAGTATCCTTCGCCCTGCGCCCGCCGTGGGATGCCGTCGGTTCCCGTCGCGGGCAGCAAACCAACCACTCCCCTCAGATTTTCCCAGGCCGCCTGATTGAGCGCCGGATCTGAGCCAACGAGTTCGCGGATCATGTTCCAAGCCGCAACGTTGAGCGCGCCCTCCGGAGGCGGCCCCATGGCCAGGGAGACGGAACACTGCGGACAGAAACAGATTCGCTGCGCCGCCGACTTCTGCCGCGGACGGATTCCGACCGTCTGAGCGAACATATACATGGCAACCGATTTGCGCCCCGCTTCCAGTTCCCGATTGCAGCGCAGACAGTACAAGTTTTCCAAGCATTCCCCCTTTTGAGCCTGTCACGGTCAAAGCAGAATAGTGTCTCCATTCCTATCGCCCGCGCAAGTATGTATAAGGATTCCGCGAGCGCCCGCATCCCCGAACCAAGCTTGACTCTACCCACAAGCTGCCCGCATCGTGCACTCTGCTGCTATGAGCACGGTCGCGCGTTCTTCTGCAAAATTCGTTCGGTTATCGCATCTGCGCCGCCTTCGCGGCTCTCCACAGGTCGCCGCCGTCTGCTACCGCGTCCGCGGCGGCGCCATCGAATTCCTTTTGATACAAACTCGCGGTAGTGGACGCTGGACTTTTCCTAAAGGCGGCGCTGAGCCCGGATTGACTCACGCCCAGGCCGCTGCCCTTGAGGCTTTCGAGGAAGCCGGAGTCCATGGCCGCATGGAGGAAGTTTCGTTCGCCACCTATGTTCGCCGCAAATCTGCTGCTTCCCGAAAATCCGCAGCTTCGAGGAAACAGGCGGTCATCGCTCATCTCTGTGAAGTCAAACGGTTAGAGGCGCCTCAGGAATTGGACCGCAATCCCAGCTGGTTTTCGCCGGAGAAGGCAAAACGTTGCTTGCGTGAAGACCGTGGCCCCGAATACGCCGCCGACCTCGCTCGTGTTGTCGATCGGGCGGTCGCTCGCATCCGGCGGCTGCGCCTCAGCGCCAAAGCATCCCTTGAGGCACGTCTCAAAGACCCGCTACAAAAAGACCCGCTACAAAAGGTTCAATTTATCGACTGCGCCTGGAGAACCGTGGATGCGCCCAAAAGCGCCCTAAGTGACGGGAAGCCCGTCCGTCGTTTCTTAAATTGAGTGAGTGTGTGCAATCAAGGTTGGGGAGTGCGTTACTGTTTCGACCGTAGCGCTCCCGCGGCCAACTCCCGCAGCACAATCAAGAACCCGGCTGCGACCTCTTCACCCGATAGCGCGTCCAAGTCCATGGTTGCGAGGATGTGGGGTGATTCGGGGCGCAGACGAACCTTCAACAAATTGTGGCCGCGTGAGGTCATAAGAGTATTGACGATCGGGGGGAGTTCCTGCCGCCAGCGGTTGGAGGTAGTGAGCATCACGGGCTGCGAACGCGTTACCGTCCAGTCGCGGGAACTTCGGATCTTCTGGCGATCGCTATCGCTCAGCCAATGATGACGGAACACGTCCAAATGAACTCCCGGGGCGTTGTCCAGGTCAGCCTCGAACGTTACCGTTTCTGTTTCCTTGTGCCAACTGCTCAAGAACCACAGCACCGGCATGGGACGCGGCAGCAGGCGGATTGTGATCCTGGCATTTTCAAACCAGTGAGCGGCAAAGCGTAAATGCGCCTGTAGGCGTGACGCACCAATCCAGTGAGCGTCGATAAGGCGAGCATGGTTGGAGCAAGCTGCCTCGACCCTCCGCAACGCGAGTAGGCCCCTCCGGCGGTTGTACCCGGCCAAACAGAAATACCAGAGCCCAACTAGGCCAGCCAGCGATACTGCGCAGATAAGAAGGAGGCGTCCCACAGCCATCTCAGATGCGAATGGTACGTCTTGAGGTGCGCCCCACGCAACAGTTTCCTGGGGTTTTTTCACCTCGTCTAAGCCCTTTTCTTGCATACATCAAGCCTGCCAAACGGTCGCTTCCGGATAGAATCACCTGGTGGAGTTTTCCCTGCGAGAGTTTCGAGCTGAGGATTTCGAGGTCTTGTGGAGCATCGACCAGCAGTGTTTTCCTCCCGGTATCGCTTATCCGCGCAGGGAGTTGGCCGCCTATATCAAACGCCGGGAGTCGTTCACGCTAGTCGCCGAGCGCCCGGCAGGAAAGGCCAGAGGCGTTGCCGGTTTCATCGTCGCCGAAGCCAGCCGGAGGGGAGTCGGCCACATCATCACCATTGATGTTCTCCCAGACAGCCGTCGGGGCGGTCTTGGCTCAAAGCTGCTGGCTGCTGCCGAAACTCGCCTACGGGTCCGCTGTGACACCGTTGTGCTGGAAACAGCGGTTGACAACATCCCCGCTCTCGCTTTCTACAAGCGGCATGATTACAGCGTGGTGAAGGTCGTCCCGCGCTACTATTCGACGGGAGTCGACGCCTTTGTGCTGGAGAAGCAACTCGATCGTCCCATTTCACTGTCCACCGGCAGATAAAGCAGACACCAGGTGTCGCGCTACCTTTGGATGGGTGCAAACCAGCCCAAGAAGGTTTACACTCGGTGACCTCTAACGAATCAGCTCCGAAGAGCCGATTGCATCCTTTGAGGCATTGCTCTCATCCAAACTTGAGCACGTTACACTCAAGGTGAAATATGACACAGTCGTCGCGCGGCGAGCGCAGTAGTAAGGAAAGCACCACCAAGAACGCTGAAGCGGAGCGGGCGCTTCCCATTCTCCCTGTACGAGATACGGTGTTATTCCCTCATGCCGTGTTGCCTCTGACCGTGGGTCGGGAAAGTTCGGTTCAGCTCATCAATTCGCTGGGCGAAGACAAGACCATTGTGGTGGTTGCGCAGCGCGAGGCCCGCGTTGACAGTCCTCAACCGGCAGATTTGTACACGGTTGGCACACTCGCCATCGTCCATAAAGTTGTCAAGATGCCCAACCAGAGCCTATTCGTCTTTGCCGAAGGCCTGGAACGGGTGAGGTTGGGAGAGTTCGCCCAACTGGCGCCCTTCATGCTCGCCCAAATCGAGACCGTCCCAGAAGCAATTCCGCCGAAAAGTTCTGAGGTGGAAGCTTTGCAGCGCAACGTTCTGACCCTGTTTCAGCAGATCGTTGCCGGTTCTCCGACTCTCTCCGATGAACTTTCCACTGTAGCCATGAACATCGACGAGCCTGGCCGCCTGGTGGATTTCATCGCTTCGTCGCTGCCTTCACTGTCGACCGCCGACAAGCAGGATGCGCTCGAAACCACTGACGTGCGGGTTCGCCTGGAAAAGATCAACCAGCACCTCGCCAAAGAGCTGGAGGTTCAGCAACTCCGCAACAAGATTCAGTCTGAGGTTCAGGACCGGGTCCAACAAACGCAGCGCGAATACTATCTGCGCGAGCAGATGAAGGCCATCCAGAAAGAGCTGGGGGAACAGGACGAAGGCCAGCGTGACACCGAAGAGCTGCGGCAGAAAATCGAAGCTGCCGGCATGCCGGACGAGGTCAAGAAAGAAGCGCTCAAAGAATTGGGCCGTCTCACTCGCATGTCCCCGATGGCTGCCGACTACGGCGTGACCCGGAACTACATCGAGTGGCTGTCCGTGCTCCCTTGGGCCAAGACTTCCGGCGGTGACGTGGATATTATCAAGGCCAAGGAAGTTCTCGATGCCGACCACTACGACCTGAAGCGCGTCAAAGATCGCATCCTGGACTATCTTTCGGTCCGCCGTTTGAAACCGACCATGAAAGGCCCGATTCTTTGCTTCGTGGGGCCTCCCGGAGTTGGCAAGACTTCGCTGGGCAAAAGCATTGCTCGCGCCTTGGGACGTAAGTTTGTCCGCATCTCGCTGGGCGGCGTGCACGACGAGGCTGAAGTGCGAGGTCATCGGCGCACCTACATCGGCGCCTTGCCCGGGCAGATCATTCAGGGGATTCGTCGCGCTGAAACCAAAGATCCAGTCTTCATGCTCGACGAGATCGACAAGGTCGGTCGCGATTTCCGCGGCGATCCCAGTTCGGCGTTGCTCGAAGCGCTTGATCCCGAGCAGAACTCCACTTTCCGTGACAACTATCTGGACGTTCCTTTCGATCTTTCCAAGGTCCTGTTCATTACCACGGCCAACATGCTCGATCCCATCTCGGAGCCTCTACGGGACCGCATGGAGATCATCGAACTCCAGGGTTATACCGAGGAAGAGAAAGTCCATATCGCATTCCAGTATCTAATTCCGCGCCAAATCGAAGAGAACGGGATCACGAAAGAACAGATCGACTTTCCTGAAGACTCCGTGCAATACGTGATCCGTCACTACACACGGGAAGCCGGTGTGCGTAACCTGGAACGCACCATTGGCACCATTTGCCGGAAGCAAGCCCGTCGCCTCGCTGAGGGCAAAACGGAAAAATTGGTGGTGACGCCGGAAATCGTCCAGGAATTCCTGGGTGGAATCAAGATTCGAGTCGAAGGCGAAATCGCCGAACGCACGGAGCGTGCCGGAGTCGTGGTCGGTCTGGCTTGGACCCCATCTGGCGGTGACATCCTGTTTGTCGAAGCCAACGTGATGAAGGGTAAGGGCGGCTTCACCATGACCGGACAGATCGGCCAGGTCATGCAGGAATCCATGCAAGCCGCGCTGACCTGGGTGCGTTCCAATGCGGTGCAGTTGGGAATCTCAGAGAATTTCTTTGCTGAGCATGATATTCACATTCACGTTCCAGCAGGAGCGATCCCCAAAGACGGGCCTTCGGCCGGCGTCACCATGACCACCGCGCTAGTCTCGTTGTTGACCAATCGCCCAGTGCGTCCACTGACGGCCATGACGGGAGAGATCACGCTCAGCGGAAATGTTCTGCCCATCGGCGGAGTCAAGGAGAAAGTTCTGGCTGCCAAGCGGGCGGGCGTCCGCGATGTCATCCTCCCAGCAGAAAACCGCATGAATGTCGTCGAAGACCTGACGCCGGAACAACTGGAAAACGTCAACATTCACTACGTCAAGATCATCGACGAGGTTCTGCGTCTTGCACTGCCCTTCACGCCCGGAGAAGAGAAACGTGACGCCGAGGAGCGCGAAAAAGTCCTGAGCGAGCAACCGGTGGCATAGTCGTCGTATTGTTGTATTGTTCAATCAGATGCCAGCGCCCGCAAGTCAGCGCTGGCATTTCTCTATCTATGAGTTACAGTTAGCGAAGCTAGAACTTCCAGCCTCCAATGGTGTTTAATCCTTTGAGACGGTGAAAAAGAATGGGCGGTCGAAGTGACCGCAAGCGAGGAATGAACCAATGAAGCTGCCACGAGTCTTACTAATTGCCGCAGTCTTAACTGGACTTCTAGCGTTGCCTGCTTCGCGGCGAGTGTTTGCTCAGGACCCGCCGGTGCAGCAGGATCAAATGCCCCAGCAGGACCAATCCCAGGCGCCGCCAGACCAAAGTCAACCGCAGGACCAGGGCCAGCCCCCGCAGGATCAAACTGTCGGCCAACCTCCCCAGCCCGATGCTTCTCCGGCGCAGGATCCTCCAGGCCGTGTCGCCCGCCTGAGCTATTCCAATGGTTCCATCTCCTTTCAGCCTGGCGGCCAAGGCGACTGGGTAAGCGCCGTCCAAAATCGTCCATTGTCTAACGGCGACAATCTCTGGGCCGACAAGGATTCGCGCGCCGAGTTTCAGATGGGATCCACGTCAGTTCGCATGGATTCCGAAACGAGCGTGACCTTTTTGGATCTCGACGACCACAATACTCAGCTGCGCCTGTCGCAGGGATCGCTCTTCTTTCGCGTGCGCCATCTCGACGACGAAGACCGCTTCGAGATAGATACTCCGAATTCTGCTTTTCAGGTTCAGCGCCCTGGCGAGTACCGCGTGGATGTGAATGCCGCGGGCGATGAAACCGATGTCACGGTGTGGAAGGGCCGTGGGGAAGTGACCGGCGGGGGTGAGTCCTTCGTGGTGATTGCAGGCCAGCGGGCGACCTTTGCCGGCACCGACAAGCTGGATCATCAGATCGGGCAGGTGCCTACTCGCGATGACTTTGACGATTTTGCTTTCAATCGTGACCAACGCGAAGATAAGGCTGAATCGTCGAATTACATTTCCCCGGAAATGACTGGCGCGGAAGATCTCGATGAATACGGTCACTGGAACTACGCCCCCGATTATGGTCCAGTGTGGACACCTGTCGGCGTCGCGCCGGGGTGGGCCCCCTACCGTTTTGGCCATTGGGTCTGGGTTGGGCCCTGGGGCTGGACTTGGGTGGAAGATGAACCTTGGGGCTTTGCGCCTTTCCACTACGGCCGCTGGGCCTTTATCGGAGCCGGTTGGTGCTGGGTACCGGGCCCGGTGGTTGTGCGGCCAGTTTACGCGCCCGCGTTGGTAGCGTTTGTGGGTGGCGGCGGTTTTGGCGTCGGCGTTGGCATCGGGCCAGCGGTTGCGTGGTTCCCACTGGCGCCGCGCGAGGTGTTCGTGCCGTGGTATCGCACCAGCCGTGTGTACGTAAACAATGTGAACGTCACCAATACCCGCGTCAATGTCACACAAGTGAACAACGTCTACAACACCACTGTCATCAACAACACGAACGTCAATCACATCACTTACGCCAACCAGCATGTGGCCAACAGCGTGACTGCGGTTTCGCATGACACCTTCGTTAACGCGCGTCCGGTGGCGCGTAGTCTGGTTCAAGTCGATCCCAAACGAATCGCGGAAGCACCTGTGGTCCATTCCGTTCCAGTCCAGCCGTCGTCGGCCAGTGTGATGGGGGCGGGACGCCCTGCAACGGCAAGACCACCGGCCTCGGTTGTGAACCGGCCAGTGGTTGGAACTAGGATGCCGACCACTCGGCCGTCTTTCGCAGAGCGACAACCTGCGATGAACGTTCGGCCAGAAACGCCGGGAAGGCCGGAGCCTCCGGTTCGGACCGAAAACCAGCCGTCGCGGCCGGCTCCGAATACGCATTTGGAAGAGCAGGGGACAGCGTCTCGCCCCCAGCCGCCAAGCATGAACAATCGCCCTGCACCATCCAATATGACGCGTCCCGAAACCGTGCCCCGGCCGCCGGTCGAAGCGGGCCATCCGCTCGTAAGATCCGCCCCGCCGGTCGTGGACAGGCCTGAGCACAACCAGAGCGAGGCGCAGAAGTTCAGCACCTGGCAACAACACCAGAGCGCCCCCGCACCCAGACCCGCTCCGCGCCAGTCGCCACCGCCGGCGCACGAAGGCAGGCCGAAGGGCGGACGCTAGCACTTTTTGTCCAACTCGCCGGCTCTCCTTCGGGAGCCGGCTCTTTTCTTGCGTCAATCACGGTACACTGAGGCTGGAAACCGGCCGGGAACTGAGAACTGGCGTCCAGTTCCTAGTTCTCACTATCGTTGGCCAGAAGGCAGCAACTGGAAGCCTATTTCTATGCAGGTGCGCGTTCTATTCTTCGGAATGTTGAAAGATCTCGCCGGGTGCAGCAGCGACGCGCTTAACCTGCCAGAGCATGCCACGCTGCGTGACCTGCTGGCGCACTACCAGCGCCAGATTCCCCTATTGAAGCCGATTGCGGCTTCCGTCGCGATGTCCATAAATCAGGAATATGCCCCGCTCGACTCCAGGCTCAAGTCAGGGGACGAAGTTGCCCTGCTGCCTCCAGTAAGCGGGGGCGCACACCAACTGGATTCTGCTGTGCATTCCGCAGGTCACAGCCGTTACGCCACTATTGTTGATCAGGCGATCGATACGCAAGCCCTTCTGAGAAAGCTCAAGCAACCGGACGATGGCGCTGCCGTAATTTTTGAAGGGGTGGTGCGCAATCATACGCGCGGCCGCCGGACGCTCTACCTGGAGTACGAAGCTTACCCGGAAATGGCGCTCAAACAGATGGAACTTCTAGCGCAGCAGGCGCTATCGAAGTTTTCCATTCGTGATGTGGCAATCGCACATCGTCTCGGACGGATTGAGATCGGAGAAACGAGCGTTGCTATCGTGGTCGCTTCCGCTCATCGAACCGCCGCCTTCGAGGCCTGCCGTTGGCTCATTGATACTTTGAAGCGCACCGTTCCTATCTGGAAGAAGGAGTACTTTGAAGACGGCGCCACCTGGGCCGATGGCGAGCCTTTCCCGCGCGAGATTGCCCTTGACGAAGGCAGCCATTCAGGGAAGCCCGCATCTAAATGACCAGCCTCTGGACCCGTCCTTCACGCATGCGACGACTTCTTTTTTTCTTGGCCTCGGCCATCGTGCTTTGTCCTGCGCAGGTTCCCAAGCCCCCCTGGGCGGATGGCTCTACCCCGGCCAAGAAATCGCCGAATGCCGTCAGCCCAAGCTCCGAGGCCGCACAGAATGCCGATTCGACCATCAAGGTTGATGTCAAGTTGGTGAACGTTTTCGTCACCGTCACCGACGATCACGGTGCTCCGGTCGGCGGCCTGATGAAGGACAATTTTGAACTGTTGGAAGACGGTGCACCGCAAGCCATCTCGGTGTTTGACAAAGAATCTGCGTTGCCGCTTTCGATCGTCATGGACATCGACACCAGCCTCAGCACGCGTAAAGATCTGCCGCTGGAATTAACCTCGGCACGGCGCTTCGCCCACGCCATCCTGCGCCCCGTCGATGCTCTTTGCCTTTACGAATTCAGCGAAACCGTGGATGAAGTTGTTCCCTTTACTCCGGATCTGAAGACCATCGATCGCGGCATCGACCGAGTTCACTACGGTGCCGCCACCGCGCTGTACGACGCCATCTACCTCAGCGCGCAGGCTGTGGACCGCAGGCAAGGGAGAAAGGTGATGGTGATCATTACCGACGGCGGCGATACCGTCAGCCGGGTTGACTACAAAGAAGCCGTGCGCGCTGCCCAGGAAGCTGAAGCCATCGTTTACAGCATCATCGTTGTCCCCATTGAGGCCAGCGCCGGACGCGACCTCGGTGGCGAGCATGCCCTCATCCAGATCTCCGAAGACACCGGCGGCAAGCATTTCTACGCCACTTCAGTGCCGCAACTTGACGAAGCCTTCCGGAAGATAAGCGATGAATTGCGGACCCAGTATCTGCTGGCCTATTACCCGGCGCGACACACGTCCGACTCCAACTTTCGCCGCATCCAGGTCAAGGTCAATGGAACTGCCGCCGGAGCTGCGTATGTGGTGCGCCATCGCGCCGGCTACTACACTCGCAAATCACACTTCTAACGAAACATATGAAGCCTGTTGGAGATGTGGAGCCCGAAGCTCGCGTGCTATAAGTATTGGACAACGATGCTCATGAGAAATTCTGAAAGGAATGTGCCGATGGTATCGATTTCGGGACTCCGTCCACTCACCTTCACGCTCTGTACTCTTGTGGTTTTGCTGGTGCTGTCAGCCTTGCTTTTTTCGCAGACCACCAGTTCCACAGGCAGCATTCAAGGCATCGTTGTGGACCAGACCGGGGCCGTGGTCAGCGGAGCCAAGGTTCGAATCACCCGCGTAGCCACGGGCCAAGTCGTGAATGTCACCACCACGACCGCGGGAGCTTATACGTCAGGTGCATTAACTCCGGGCGATTACCTGGTGCACGTCGAGGCCAAGGGTTTCAAGACTGCGGAAGTTCCCCTCAACGTCCAGGTTGGTGTCACTACCGCGGGGAGCGTGAGATTGCCGGTTGGAGAGACCAGTCAGGTAGTCGAAGTGCAAGCCGGAGAAATTCAGGTCAATACCGAACAGGTCACGGTGCAGGGTGTACTGACCAGCCAGCAGATTGAGAACCTGCCTATTAACGGACGAAATTTCCTCGACCTCGCGCAGCTCGAACCCGGAGTGCAAATCCAGGACGGCGGCAATTTCGATCCCACGAAAAACGGTTTCTCCTCGATCTCCTTCGGCGGACGTTTCGGTCGCACTGCCCGGATCGAAGTGGACGGTCTTGATATCAGCGATGAAACCGTCGGCACCACGACCCAGAACATCCCGGAAGGCGCCATTCAAGAATTTCAGATTGAGCAATCGTCGTTGGATCTGTCCACTGAACTGACTTCATCGGGCGCGGTGAATGTCACCACCAAGTCGGGGACCAATGCCTACCATGGCGAAGGCTACTACTACTTCCGCACTCAAAGCCTCGATGCTAATCTTCCCGGAGCCAGCAGCAATTATTTTCAACGAAATCAGTTCGGCGCCAGTGTCGGCGGCCCCATTATTCACAACAAGCTGTTCTTCTTCTTAAGCGCAGAGCGCACCAAGCAGGACCTGCTGAATCCAGTGCTGCCCAGTGGCCCCTTTCAAGCTCTGACCGGGAGCTTCGATTCTCCATTTCGCGAGGCCGAGGGTGTGGGCCGGTTGGATTGGCAGATCAACAACCGGTTCAAGTTCTTTTACCGCTTTTCGTTCGACCAGAATCGCAGTGTGCTGGCCATCATTCCCAACTCCTTCCAGCCTTTCGCAAACAACAATCACACCCCGGTCCACGCTTTTGGACTCGATTTCAACACCGGCGGTTTCACTCACAGCATACGTTTCGGTTACACCAAGTTCCGCAATCAGATCGCAGACGCGGTTGGCGGTTCTCCGATTTTTAATCCCGCTCCCAATGTGGAATTGGCCATCGGAAGCGATCCGGATTGCCTGACTTCAGGCGCGGATGTCTTTTGCTCCGGGCCTGGTTTCCTGGCCCCGCAATCGACCTACCAGTCGAATCGTCAGATCAAGTACGACGGAAGCAAGGCGGTTGGCGCCCACATCCTGCGCTACGGCGGCGGATACAATCACATTTTCGGAGGCGGTTCGGCCAGCTTCCTCGCACTCGCGCCGGCGGTCGGCGCAGGCGTCGGTGACTGCGCTGCGACCTGCTTGTCTCGGCCCGGCGGCGCCAGCAATCCGCTCAACTATCCAGCCAACAGTGTCACTCTCGGCAATGGTCAGGGTTTCAGTTCAGAGATTCCTGCCTTTGGGCTACCCGCTGGCGGCATCGGGCCCGACAATCGCATCTCGCTTTACCTCGGGGATACCTGGAAAGTGAAACGTAACCTGACTCTGACCTATGGCCTGCGCTACGTGCGTGATACCGGACGTACCGATAGCGACCTGGCAGCGATTCCCGCGTTGCAGCAATTCGGCGCCGGCCTTGGGAACCGCGTCAACCAGCCCAACCTCAACTTCGCGCCGCAAGTTGGCATTGCCTGGGATCCAGGCCGGGCCGGCAAGACCGTCCTTCGCGCCGGAATCGGCTTGTTCTACGAGAACGCAGTATGGAACAACGTCCTGTTTGACCGGCCTCCGCGTCTGCCGTCGGGATTATTCCTCATCGATCAGACGGTTTGCTCGAACGGTACCGGCGGTTCTTTTACTCTGCCCAATGGGCAAGTTCAGAACTGGGCGCCGATTTGCGGTCAGCCCATCGGACAGGTCGCCAACCAGATTGCCGCGATGCAAGCTCAATATCAGGCCGCTACGCTTGCCGCGGGCCCTGCGACGAACCCATCGTTTATTGGCAATGCACTTTCCGACGGGCTCGATGTAACTGGCACCGACCTGTTCGCGCCGAAGTATGTAAGCCCGCGGTCGGTCCAGATGAACTTCGGTATTCAGCATGAACTGCGCCGGGGGATGGTATTCACCGCCGATTATCTTCGCAACATCGAAACCCATACCCTGCTCGCGATCGATACCAACCACGTCGGCGATGCGCGTTTTTTCAACATGGCCAACGCGGTGGCGGCCATCAACAAGACTCTGACCAATTGCGGGGTGAGCGGGGCTAACGCCATCAATCTCGCCATTGCCAACTGCCCTAGTAGCCCAGTCACCTTGCCGCCCGGTCAGACTTACACTCCGCGAGGTGCAACCATCGCTGACTTTGCCACTAACGGCCTCGACTCCGGCTATTCCATCTGTAGTGGCGGCCCCTGTGCCCTGGCAGGTGATCCGGCGGCCGCCTTCCCCGGGATCAACCAAAACCTGGGTGCAAATCAGATGTTGTCTCCCAGCGGCCGCGCCGTCTACAACGCTCTGCAACTCTCCTTGAAGGAGAATGTGGCTCAGCCCTTCAAGCGAATTTCGAATCTTGATTTGTTGATCTCCTATTCCTATTCAAAGTATGTGGCCCCGGCGGTGGACAACGATTTCATCAACATCGCCACTGACTTCAATGATCCGTTGCATTACATCGGTCCCAACGGGCTCGACCGCCGCCATCAAGTTTCTTTTGGCGGCACCATGGACTTGCCCCATTCATTCCGTCTCGGCCTGATCGGTCACTTCTACAGTCCACTGCCTGCGACTCTCACGCTCGCCCCATCCGGCAACCCGGGCGGCATTTTCGTGACTGACCTTACTGGCGACGGTACTGGCGACGGCAGCTTCGCATCCAACGGAGGCACCGGTGACGTTTTGCCGGGCACCAACATCGGGTCTTTCGGTCGAGCCGTTAAAGCCAGCAACCTGAACAGCGTGATCGCAGCCTACAACCAGAACTTCGTCGGCCAACCCACTCCGGCCGGCCAGGTGCTCATCAACAACGGATTGTTTACCTTGGGACAATTGCAGGCGCTGGGAGGAGTGCAGCAACTCGTTCCCCTCGCGCCCGCCAATGAGGCCAATATGGATTGGCTGCGCGCTCTGGACTTAAGCCTGAGTTGGATCTACAAGGTGAAAGAGCGGGTGGAAATCCATCCTGGCGTCTCTTTCTTCAATGTGATGAACTTTGCCAACTTCGACGGGCCCTCCAATCCGCTTAGCGGCGTTCTCAGCGGGACTCCCGGATCGGTCAACGGAACCTCCGGGCAGCAGCCCAACGGCAATCGCCTGGGACTCGGCTCCGGTGTGTTCGCGCTAGGGGCTCCGCGCGCCATTGAATTCTCGTTGAAAGTCACGTTTTAACTGAGGGTGATCAGTTTTTCTCTGCGTCCTCTGCCGGGTCCTCAGCGATCTCCTCGATCCGTGCTCCTTGGAAATCCGTGGCGAGTTTTGCTCTTTCCTTCACGCGGCCCGTGTAAAATGTCTTCATGACGTTTCGTGGACAAGGCTCTCAGGGGCTCTCACGCAAACCCCGAAGCTCACCGCCCGAGGAAACCTCGGAAGAGGCCGCGTACCTCAGGTCGCTCACCGAAAAGCAAAAACCGGTGAGCATCAAACTGGCGGATGGAGAAGTGGTAAACGGCTGGATCGAGTACTACGACAAGAACATGGTCCGGCTTACCCGCGAAGAAAAGCCCAATCTGTTTATCTTCAAGCACGAAATCATGTATATCGCCGAAGACACTGGCAAACACAGATAGGGGATGACCTCCACCACCAAGACCGACGTCCTGAGCCTCGCGACGCAAATTGCCCGGGAAGCCGGCGCCCTGCTCATGGAGCACTTTCGCGAGCGTGTAACCATCGAATACAAGGGCGAGGCCGATCTGGTCACGGTTGCTGACCGCAAGTCCGAGGCGCTCATCCGCGAGCGCTTGCGCGAGTATCTGCCTTCGCATGACATTCTCGGCGAAGAGGGCGGATTGCGGGATACTGGCAGCGACTACCGCTGGTATGTTGACCCGCTCGACGGTACCACCAATTTCGCCCACGGCTTCCCGGTGTTTTGCGTTTCCATGGGGCTCGAGTTCAAGGGCAGGCGCATCGCCGGTGTAATCTACGATCCCACTCGCGACGAACTATTCGCGGCGGAGCAGGGAAGCGGTGCGTACCTCAATGATCAGCGCATTCATGTTTCAAAAACCACGCGCTTGGCGGAGTGCCTGGTCGCCACCGGATTTCCCAGCCACAAACGGCACAAGAATCCCAACATTTTTTTCTATCACCAGATTACGTTGCAGACCCACGGTGTCCGCCGCGCCGGTTCCGCGGCGCTTGACTTGTGCTATGTGGCTTGCGGTCGCTTCGACGGTTTCTGGGAATTTAACCTGAACCCATGGGACACCGCCGCCGGGGTGCTGATTGTGGAAGAGGCCGGCGGCAGGATCACTGACTTTCATGGCGGCTCTTTTGATCTGAACGGTCGCGAAACTCTGGGCTCCAATGGGCTGGTCCACCAGGCTCTCTTGAATGAATTCGAGAAAATATTTTCCGGCCGGAACCTCGAGCCTTTGCCGGAACTGGGAAAGGGCAACTGAGAAGGGAACTGGTCTTACTACACAGGCGGCCTATCATGAAATCCAGACTCGTCAGTTTCTTCCTGCTGATTGCGCTCGTGGCCGTGGCCAGCGGCACCCCCGCCATCGATCCCGCCTACCAGCAATCATTCGACAAGTGGAAGGCCGAGCAGGTTGACGACCTGAAGAAGAACTGGCTGGTCCTTGCCGGCCTGTTCTGGCTGAAGCCCGGCGATAACACGTTCGGCAGCGACGCCGCCAGTTCCATCGTTTTCCCCAAGGGCCCTGCCCACGCCGGAGTTTTCACTATCCGGGGCGAGGATGTAGTCGCGAAGTTCTCTCCGGACGCCCACGCCGTCATCGACGGGAAGCCTGCCGCCGACTCAACGCTCCTGCCCGACACCTCCGGAAAGCGCACCACAGTTGAGATGGGCAGCCTGCGTTTCTACGTGATCAAACGCGGTGCCCGCCTGGGTATCCGTCTCAAAGATCTTGACAGCGAAGCTGCCCGTAACTTTCACGACCTGGTCTTTTTTCCGCTCGATCTGAACTACCGTGTAACTGCCAGGTGGGTCCCCTCCGATGGCAAGAAAACCGTGGACGTGCCTACTGCCATCGGCGACGTCAGCCCCACTCCAGTCGCCGGAACCGTCGTTTTCAAGCTCAACGGCCAAGACTTTCAACTCACCGACCTCGGCGGCAATCCTGAGAAAGGACTATTTTTTGTCTTCAACGACTTGACTGCCAAGACCGACACCTACCCAGGTGGCCGCTTCCTGGATACCGCTCCCGTGGTGAATGGTAGTGTCGAGCTCGACTTCAACCGTGCCTACAATCCGCCCTGCGCGGTCACGCCTTACGCAACCTGTCCTTTGGCGCCAAAGGAAAACCGGCTGACCGTGGCGATTCCTGTGGGCGAGAAGTACGATCACGCCCACGGCCACCACTAAGAAGCTTGCGTTCCGTCTTTCATGGCAGAGCCTCTCTCTGCGCTCTCCGCGGGACCTCTGCGTCCTCTGCGTTGAAAGGTTCCGCCCCTGGTTTTCTCCGTGACCCCGTGTCTCCGTGGCTAAAACGTTTTACAATAGATTCATCGTGATTGACTCACTACTAACTCGCAAAATTGACAAACGTCCCGACAAAGTCCGTTTCTCGGGCCGCATCCTGTTCCTGACCGAAGACCCCGAACTCATCAAGCGTCAGCTCGCCGGCGAGGACTTGCCCTGGGACACCAAGAATCCCGCGAACAATCCCAAGCTGCGCGACGACATTTCCACCGATGAAATCACCCCCGCCCACTACTGCTTCTACTTTGACGAAACTTTGGGTGAGATCCCCTACCTTGGCCTGAAGTGCGGCACTGTGCTGCCCATTGGGCGCTCCGACGTCAAGAAAGGCGGATTCGTCGCTGCCATTAGTGGCAAGCGCCGCGGCAAAGGCTCGAGCCGTGAGCAATCGCCTTACGCTGAGATGTGTGCCGGCATTCGTGTGGTCATCGCCGAGAATATCGAGCGCATCTACAAGCAAAACTGCCAGAATCTCGGATTGCTCACCTCAACCGATTTTTCTCTGATCGATCAGATTCGTGCTGGCAACGAAATCCCGCTTGCAGAATTCACAGCCGGCGAAGACGAGATTACGCGGCAAGTCATCGAGTACGGCGGCCTTTTCCCTTTCAATGTGGCCCGCATGCAGAAGAAGGTTTTCCTGCCTTCCATCAAGACGGAAAAGCGCCCCATGACCTTGGCCGAGAAGATCTTCGCCCGCCACATGACCGACGGCCAATCGGTTAAGCCCGGAGACACTGGATTCGCACGCGCCGACCTGCGGTTCAGCCACGAATACGTCACTCCCATGGCCGCCATCTTCTTCGAGCGTTACGTCGGCAAAGATGCCAGGGTCAACGATGCTTCCAGCATTTTGTTCTTTCGCGACCATTTGACCTTTCTCGATGAGGTAATTTCCGAAGAAAAGAAAAAACTCGGACTTCTCGACCTGGCTACCCAGCTCAAGCTCAAACAGCAGGACTTTGCCGCCAAACAAGGCATCAAGCTGCATGGAGAATTAAAAGACCGCAAGGGCTCGGAGGGCATTTGCCACTCGATCGTGCTTGAGAGTTACGCCTTGCCTGGCCAGCTCAACATCGGTTCCGACTCGCATACACCGCACGTCGGCGCCATCGGCTGCGTCGCGTTCGGCATCGGCACCACCGACGTCTTCAACAGTTGGATTACCAAAGACGTGCGCGTCAAAGTGCCCGAATCAGTCAAGATCATTATCCGCGGCAAGAAGCATCCAAACGTCACCGCCAAGGATTTCATCCTCAAGATTCTCAGCCTCGACTACGTTCGAAGCGGCAAGGCTCTGGCCAAGGTCATGGAGTACGCCGGCGAGGCGATCGAAGCTCTCAGCGTTGACGAGCGTGCCACCATGACCAATATGGCGGCTGAAATCGGTGGCTTCACCGGCATCGTCGCGCCCGACAAGAAAGCTGTGGACTTCCTCGTCGAGCGCCGCGGCATGAAGCGTGATCAAGCAGAAAAAATGATCGATGGCCTTTACAGCGATCCCGGAGCGCAGTACGCTCATGTCATCGAACTTGATGCCGCTGACATTACTCCCATGGTTGCGACTCCGGGCGATCCCGGCAACGGCAAATACATTCGCGAACTGAATACGCCGGTCCCTGTCGAACTCGCCTATGGCGGCACCTGCACCGCCGGTAAGAACGAAGACATGGATATGTACGCCGCCGTCCTTGCCGACGCCCTCAAGCGCGGCAAACGCATCGCCGATTCGGTGAAGTTTTACATCCAGTTCGGATCGCAGGAGACGCGCGATTACTGCATACGAAAGGGCTATCTAGAGGTTTTCCAGAAAGCCGGCGCGCACGTGATCGAGCCCAGTTGCGGCGCTTGCATCAATGCCGGTCCCGGAGTGACCACCCGCCCCGAGCAGGTGGTGATCAGCGCCCAGAACCGCAACTTCCCCGGCCGCAGCGGTCCCGGCCAGATGTATCTGGCTTCTCCTTTGACCGTTGCCGCCAGCGCCGTGGCCGGATACATCGTGGAGTACGAACCCAGCGGAGATAGGGAACTGGCGCGAGTCTAACAAAGTGTTTGCACATAATAAGGGTTTCCCTTATTATGGTTCTATGAACATCACCCTTTCCCTTGATGACCAATTGGTCAAAGAGGTCCGCAAGGTCGCGGTGGAGCGGGACACAACTCTGACCGGCTTGGTTCGTGAGTACCTGCAGCAGCTAGCGGCGGAAAATGCGGCCTCAGGCCGGCGGCGGCGGGAACGGGAAGCTTTGAAGCGCAGCTTCAGCCAGTTCCAATTTCACTTGGGAGAGCGGACCTGGAAACGCGAAGACTTGTATGTCCGTTCCTGATTTCCTCGATTCCAATGTGCTGGTGTATGCGTACGACGCCAGCGATCCAAAGAAGCAGCGTATTGCGCAAGCTCTCGCGGAACGGGCGGTCGCAGGGGAGGTCGTAGCTTCCCCCCAAGTGCTTGCCGAATTCGCGGCCACTCTGCTTCACAAACTGGTGCCCGCCGCGCTCCCCGAAGTCGTGACTACAATCCTGGATGCCTTGGGGCCCATCAAACTCGTCGCGCCGGATGCTGAACTAGTCCGGCGCGCGGTCGAGGTACAAGCGAGATACCACGTGCACTTCTATGATGGCATGATCGTGGCGGCCGCGGAGCGTGCCGGATGTGAGCGCATCTGGTCGGAAGATCTCAACCCCGGCCAGAAGTACTTCGGTGTGATGGTTACCAATCCTTTCCGCTAGCCGATTGAGAGTTGCCGCTACTTGATTTTCTTCCAGACCACGTCCTCATTATTCCTCCGGTCAATCAGCGCATCCACTTTTCCATTATCGGCATGTCGGAACAGAATGCGGCCTTCCACTCCCTTGCGAAAGAATATGTCGGTAGCTTCTGGAATCAGCTGATCTCTTGGCCGGTCACCGCGCTGACGATACAACCCACCGCCATCAACTGAAATCGTCATCGTGTTCCCCGGAGCGAGTTCGTAAGTTCCCAGATACGCAGCAAAACTACCCGGGGTTACCTTGCCGGGTGTTGGATCCTCGTAGTAGCGCAGAACCTGGCCGGCAATGATCTGCCACTGTCCGTTGCGGCGCATCCAGGTATCGGTGGCGTGGTAGCGAGCCGTCAATTCTTGCCCGAAGATGGTTTCCTTTTCGTCCATATCGTAGCTCAAAACGGCGATGTTCCGCTTAATGCGGCTCTGTACCTTCCCAATTTGTATGCTGCCCGAATAGCCCGCCGGCAGCGGGGTGACATCGGCGACCAGGGCTGCCTTGTCCATGTTTCTGCCCTTTTCGTCGAAGTACATGCAGTCGTCGGCGATGTATTTTTTCCATGGAGTCCGGTCCCCGGCAGATACCGCATCGAACAGTTCCTGGGTGCGCCGGACGAGTTCATCCTGTGTGACCTGGTGTCTCGGCTTGCAGGCACTCAACGTTAACAGCGCCAAGCCGATCGCGAAGCATCCAATGGCCTGTCTCCGCACGATTCCCTCCAAATAAACGGCATGAAATTTGATGCACGAACTGATCGACGGGCAACCCGCGGGGAATGGCCTCGCTGCGAATTCAACCTGCGACGGCTATACCGCCAGCCCCATTCTTGTTAGAATATCCAGTTCTATTGAGTTCCGCATAATCAGGGAGACACAGACTTTATGACATACGTAATTGCAGAACCGTGCATCGGCACCAAGGACACCGCCTGCGTGGATGCTTGCCCGGTGGATTGCATTCATCCCAAGAAGGATGCGCCCGCGCACGCGGAAGAGGAAATGCTTTACATCGACCCGGTGGAATGCATCGACTGCGGCGCCTGTGTCCCGGTCTGTCCGGTCTCAGCCATCTTTGCGCTCGACGATCTGCCGGAAAAGTGGAAGTCCTTCACCGAGCGCAACGCCAAGTATTTCGGGCGTTAGGGCGAAACTATCATCGTACAAAGGCTCCCGTCGAGTCTCGGGCCTTCCTTCTCTATTGAATCCATCTGCGGCGGAGAGTAGGATGGCGCGGCTCGCCTACCATCCGGGCCAGGAGGATCCAGATGAGAAGAAGTTTCGGGATTCTTGCCGTTATCGCATTGTCCGCTACGGTAAGCCTTGCCCAGAACGGCGGCTACCTTCTGATCAACAACGACAATGTGAATGGCAACAGCGCTGATATTGACACGATCAGTTCGACCGGCGCCCTTGCCCTTTTAGCGACGGTTCAGACCGGCGGGACGGGTGTCGGTGGCGGCTTTTTCAGCTTCCCGCGTAACGCTATCGGACAGAATTTCAAATGCTTCTTCGTTGCCGACGCCGCCAGTAGCGACATCGCTGCTTTCCAGATCCCCAGCCTTAAGAAAGTCCCGACAAACTTCACTAATCGCCAGCTGGACGGTTTTTATGGCATCGGTTTGGCTGTGTCCCCCAACGGCAAGTTTCTCTATTCGGCATGGTCTGGCAGCGGCAACCTTGCGGTTATGTCAATCGCTCCCGATTGCTCACTGACGCTGGTCGGGACGCCGATTAACCAGCCCGACACTAGTATGAGCATCGCCATCACCAAGGATGGGAGGGCGCTGGTTGTCTCCTACGTGGACCTTGGCGGAGCGCAGGCGTACACACTGAATGCAACCACTGGGGCAATGACCACACTCGGTCCACAACTCAGTTTCAATGCGGCAGTTTCGGAGTGCGCGAACGTAGGCTGCTACCCAAGTGCTGAGGACGTTGATGATAGCGGCCAATTCTGGGTGTGGGGCAACGCGACCCTTAGTGGTCCGTCCATTCTGACTGCGAAGCTGACCCCCCGCGGTTTCACCAACGCCGCGGTTGCAGTTTATACGGGCCAAACCACTCTGCAGAACGTACAAACTCCTTGGTTCAGCCCCGCAGCACGGGCGGGGAACGGCAATCTTTACCTCGGTGCCATGGGCTTCGGCACGGGTTACCCAGCAGGCATCATCGTGGCGACCTTCGATGCGGGGACGATTACGTACGCCAGTTCAACCGTGAACAGCGCTGCCTTTTATGCAGGAACAGCGCAGACAATTGGAAAAACCGGAACCGGCAGCCCGATCGCCCAGATCTGGAGCGATTCGGCCGCGAATAACACCGTGCAGTCCTACACGGTTAGCGGAACAACTTTGACGCCAGCCTCCAGCCTAAAAACGACCTCTTCCGGTTCCTTTGCGTTTTCGATCACCGGAGTTGGGAGATAAGTTCGAAGCGTAGAGCCGAAGGTCTGATCCCTGCCAAGGGAATTGGGAAATCTGGTGCGCCCGGAGAGATTCGAACTCCCGACCTATTGCTCCGGAGGCAATCGCTCTATCCATCTGAGCTACGGGCGCGCTCCGTTTCCAGTGTACATGCAGAGCTTGGCCCCATCAATCGTCCGGGCTACCGACGTCGTGGCTGCTACCAGCGGTTCCTGCCGCCCCCACCGCCGCCGCCACCGCGTCCGCCACGATCTCCGCCGCGATCTTTGCCGCCCCCGCCACTGCGTTCTGTCTTGGGGCGCGCTTCGTTCACGTTCAGCGTTCGTCCGCCGATCTGAGATCCATTCAAGGCGGCAATGGCTTTGTCGCCCTCTTCCGCATTGGTCATCTCCACAAAACCGAAGCCGCGGGAGCGGCCGGTATCGCGGTCGGTCAAGATGGTGATTCGATCCACCTGTCCGTGCGGCTCAAACAGCTTGCGTAACTCATCTTCCGAAGTGTTGAAGTCGAGGTTACCTACGAAAATGTTTTTCAAGCGACGTTCCTTTTACTCCGCGATCTACTTGATTGTGGGATTCGACCGGACAGAAAATGCGAGGTGACCAGAGTGCCGGAGTTGACCCACAGTCAAATGCGGGGGAAGTATAGCAGGTCTATTGACAGTAGGAAGCTATTTTGCGGAAGGCAGCGTCGGATGGGCTTACTCAGTCCTGGGCGCTAGCATTTCTCAACTTTCCAATAGCCTTCCCCTTGACACCCAAGCTGGAGCAACCGGTTCTTGGGATCGTGCCGCTTGCCGCACTTCGGGCACTTCAGATAGCGGCCCCAGCCGGTGCCGTTCGAATCGTGATCTTCACCGGCAGGGAACGTTGTGCCACAGCTGCAAGGTACCAGGTACATCCGCAGCCCGCGACCGGTTTGCGGTTTTAGCTTGGACTTCAACTCTCCTCCGCCATCGCCATGGATCGCTTTTTGCGTTGATTCGCTTGTAACACCTTCTTTCGCAAACGCAACGATTTTGGCGTTACCTCTACAAACTCGTCGTCGGCAATGAACTCGATGGCCTGTTCAAGGTTCAGGTTGCGAAACGGCACCAGCCGGATGGCTTCGTCGGCAGTCGAAGCCCGCATGTTGGTGAGTTTTTTCTCGCGCACAGCGTTTACGTCAAGATCATTGTCTTTGGCGTTCTCTCCGACGATCATCCCTTCGTATAACTCCACTCCTGGGCCCACAAACAATTCGCCGCGCTCTTGCAGGCCCCACAGCGCGTAAGCAGTGGAAGTGCCGGCTCGGTCCGCGACCAACGCGCCGGTAAGGCGGTGGGGGATTTCTCCCTGCCACTCGGTATATCCGTCAAACAAAGCGTTCATTACGATGGTGCCGCGCGTATCGGTCAGCAACTGGCTGCGCAGGCCAATCAGTCCGCGGCTGGGAACGCGAAACTCGATCCTGACTCTTCCATAGCCGTGGTTGTGCATGTTCTTCACTTCGCTTTTCCGCGCCCCAAGTTGTTCCATGACCACGCCGACGAATTCTTCAGGAACATCCACGGTGAGGTGCTCCACCGGTTCCATCAACCTACCGTCGACGCGCTTGGTAACAATCTCCGGCTTCCCCACCATGAGCTCGTAACCCTCACGGCGCATCATTTCGATGAGAATGGAAAGCTGCAGTTCGCCGCGCCCCATGACGACCATGGTGTCCGTGGTGTCGGTGTCTTCGATCCGCAGCGAAACATTGGTCAGCAGTTCTTTTTGGAGACGCTCCCGCAGATTGCGAGAGGTCACGTAGGTGCCGTCGCGCCCGGCAAACGGCGAAGTGTTCACCGTGAACTGCATGGCGATGGTAGGTTCATCAATGGTGATGTGGGGCAGCGGCGCCGGATTTATTGCGTCGGTGATGGTCTCACCGATGGTGATGCCTTCAACGCCCGCGACCGCGATAATGTCCCCGAGCGTGGTCTCCGTGATGTCGGTCCGCTTCAGGCCGGAGAACGAAAATAGCTTGGTGATTTTGGTCTTGTGTAACGACCCATCGAGCTTCGCGATCGCCACATCCTCACCGGTGTGCATGCTTCCATTGAACACTCGCGCAATGGCCAGTCGCCCCAGGTAGTCGCTGTAGTCGAGGTTAGCCACCAGGATCTGGAGCGGCCCCTCGGGATCGCCGGTCGGTTCGGGGATGGTTTTGACTATGGCTTCGAACAGGGGCAGCAGATTCTCGCCTCCGCCTTTAATGTCCAACGACGCCGTGCCCGCCTTGGCATTCGTATACAGCACCGGGAAATCGAGTTGCTCTTCTTTGGCATCAAGATCGATGAACAGGTCATAGACTTCATTCAAGACTTCCTGCGGACGCGCGTCAGCGCGGTCGATCTTGTTGATCACAAGAATCGGTGGAAGGTGGGCTTCGAGTGCTTTGGTAAGCACGTAACGCGTTTGCGGCAGCGGCCCTTCGCTGGCGTCTACCAGCAGCATTACTCCATCCACCATCTTCAGCGCGCGCTCGACTTCGCCGCCAAAGTCGCTGTGCCCCGGCGTATCTACGATATTGATTTTCACGTCGTGATAGAAGATCGCGGTGTTCTTCGCCAGGATGGTGATCCCGCGCTCCCGCTCCAGGTCATTCGAGTCCATGACCCGTTCGATAATGTGTTCGTTCGAGCGAAATGTGCCGCTCTGCTTCAGCATGGCGTCGACCAGTGTGGTCTTGCCGTGGTCAACGTGGGCGATGATGGCGATGTTACGAATGCCGGAACTCAAGAGAATCCTTTCAGGGAACGAGGCTATGCCTCTCTACTACTTTACTATGCGGGGAGCGTTTGGGGACTAACAGAAACCTGGGAGCGGGTTGCCTGGACCCAGATGGTATGGGTTTCCGAGGAGTGCCGCTATCCTGCGATTCCAAGGTGTTTTGAGATCGGTTTTCCAGCCAGTCGATGTTCCGCTTCCTTTACTGCGCGTCGCGCGGCGACAATTCCCTTATTGAGCGTCGATTCCGGTCCCTCCGAGTCTGTGTTGGCAAAAAACACGCGGTCCATCGGCTCGCGAACCAGTGGCTGGATGGTGGTATAGAGGCCGGGCGTGGACATGTAAAGAGGGTGGCCGCGACGGTAAATATGAACCTCGACGGGATCGACATTCGATCCCGGAAATAATTTCTGAAAGTCCCGCACCACATTCTCCGCGATCTTCCGCGTGCTTGACTCGGTCAGCAGATATCCGCGATCGTCTTCCTTCATCGGCGTATAGCAGGTCAGTATGTTGTATTTCTGATGGTAGCCCGGTTGGTCGCGGACTACCCAGTCGGCGACAATGAAATCGGTAAACGTGTTGCCGGGGCACCAGGTATCGTACGACTTGTTGAACGCCGGCTTATCGAAGATGAGATTCACGACTGGATAGGGAATGTAACGGATCTGATGCATGGCATCGCTTTGTTTTTCAGGCAGGCCTTGCACAATGCGCCGGGTGATGAATTTGGGAGTGGCCATGATTGCTGCCTTTGCGGCCACCGTCTTCAGTTCTGCACCTCGCATGTATGTGACTTGTACCTCACTCTTTCCCGGAACCACCGCAACAGTGGTGGCGCCAGTCTGCATGCGGTCGCCAAATGTTGGCTGCAGGATCTCGGCCAGTTTCTTGGTCATTGCACCCAAACCCCCCGGCCAGGTGTAGAAGTCCGGAACGGTATCGGAGCCGATGTCTTGCAGTTCATCAATCGCAAGTCTGGCAGCGGTCTGTTCGCTGTTGGCGCCCCAGTTCGAGGGCCCATAATTGTCCCACCACTGCTTGATTTCGGCGGGATACCCCTTCAGGAAATTGGAAAATGGAACGTTGTCCAGTTCTTTACTGCGCTTGGCAAGATCGATGGCCAGTATTTCTTTCTTGAACTTCTTGAAGCCCTCGCGAACAGTTGCCGGATAGGGCAGCTTGTCGAGTCCATCCGTCCAGGTATCAGGGATCCATTCGCCACGAATGATGGTGGAGTCGCGATCTCGCACCGGCAGGGGCTCAAGGCCAATTTCTTTCGCGAAATTGAAAGCCGCTGGTTCGCTCTTGGTTAGGAACGCGGAACCCGTTGCAAACGCGCTTCCGTCATGCTCCATGAGGTAGGCATTGCCACCCCAGTGTGGTTCCTTTTCCAGCAGCAAAACATCGTGACCGCGCAACTGATAGGCTGCGGTCAGTCCACTCACTCCGCCGCCCACGATCACGATGTCGTGGCGAGCGGTAGCCGGTGGCAGAGTGAAACTCTTTCCGTCCCGAACCTGATGACAGATGCGGTTATCTTCGCCATCGACGGCGGGTTGCGGGGCGGTTTCAGCCGCCAATAAAGACAGATCGACCGGACAACCTGCGGCAATCGACCCCGCAACCACGTACTTGATGAAATCTCTGCGGTTTGTACTCATGCCAATCCTCTAAAGTAGCGCCGCCGTTCGCACTACACTTCAGCCCTTCCCTCCGCCCTCGCACGTAACCGGTACCAGGTCACAATCGCGACCACCGAAAACACGAAGATGATGCTCGAAATCGCGTTGATCTCGGGCGTGATTCCGCGCCGCAGGCGTCCCCAAATTTCCAGCGGCAAAGTGTTGTCCCGTCCGATCAAGAAAAAACTCACGGCAATCTCATCCATCGAGAGCGTAAAAATCAGCAACGCCGCTCCGATGATCGACAAGCGCAGGTTGGGAATTGTTATCCGCCAAAAGGTCTGCCAGTAAGTCGCGCCCAGGTCGAGCGACGCTTCTTCTTGCGCGCGGTCAAGTTTCTGAAGGCCAGCAAATACTTCGGTTGTGGCAACAGAAATCAGCGCCGTGCCGTGGCCCAGCGCAATTGTGACCAGACTCAGTTTCACGTCAGCTGCGCGAAACAGCATCAGCAGTGAGAGTCCGGTAATAATTCCCGGCAGGATCAGCGGCAGCAGAACTAGCCGTCGGAACAGGGCCTTGCCCGGGAAATTGGCTCGATCCAGGGCCAGGGCGGCAGGAATGCCGAACGTCAGCGAAATCGCCATCGCCGCCGCCGCTACCAGCACGCTGTTCAACACCGATGTCCAGATTGCATCGTCGCTGAAAAGCATGCGATACCAATCCAGTGTCAGGTTGCGCGGCGGAAATCCGCCCACTCCGGCTCCGTTGAACGAGTAAACAATCAGTGTGACGATCGGCAGGTAAAGAAAGCCAAACACCGCAGCCGCATGCCATGGCAACCAGCGGGATTTCACTTGTGCCTCGCCGCTCATCGGAAGCTCCATTTCTTTTCCAGGCTTTCCGATAGATAAATCAGCGCCAGCACCAGCAGCAGCATGCACAGCGAAATCGCCGCGCCTAGCGGCCAGTTATAAGCGGCGCCAAACAGGCTGACCACAATGTTTGAAATCATGATCCCGCTTGGCCCGCCCAGCAGCAGAGGGGCCAGAAAGTCTCCCAGGCTGAGCACGAACGCAAATGTTGCCCCAGCCAGCACTCCCGGAATCGAAAGCGGCAAGATCACTCGCCAAAAAGTCTGGAAGGGAGACGCACCCAGATCGTGCGAAGCTTCCACCAGGTTCCGGGGAATGTGTTCGAGTGAAGCGTAGATCGGCAAGAAAGCAAACGGTGTGTAGATATGCGTGAGCGTCAGCACCACGGCGAACGGACTGTAAAGCAGGAAGTCCAGCGGATGTTGCGTCACGTGAACGTACTGCAAGAGGGTGTTGAGTACACCGTCGCTGCCCAGGATCGTCTTCCACGCATAGGCGCGAACCAGGTAGCTGACCCACAACGGAATAATCACCAGCTGATAGAAAAGCTCTTTTCTCGCGCCCGCGTGAAACGACAAGTAGTAAGCCAATGGATAACCGAGCGCCAGCGAAAACATCATCACGCGAGCAGCGATCCACATCGAGCGGAAAAGAGTCTGTAAGTAAACGTTCACCCGAAACAGATCGCGATAGTTGTCAAGCGTCCATGAATGCACGATGGTCTGCGAAAGCGAGACCGACCAGAAGCTATAACAAAGAAGCAGAGCATAGGGAACCAACAGGAACACTGCGACCCACAGCAGTGGCGGCACCGTGATCGCTGCCCTGTAAGCGCGGGAAAACATCAGAGCCTCTCCTCAGACTGGCGGACTGCGACGGCATCCTGAGGGGAGAATTCCAGTTCCAGATCGCCCTGCCAGTTCTCCCGCACCGCGGTACGTATCGACAGCCTCAATCCATCCGGACACTCCACTTGCAATAATTCCGTGGAGCCGTGAAACGCCTGGTGACAAACCCGGCCGCGGAATCGCACCACGTTCACGCCCGCACTTCCTGCCACGGAATTCACCACCCGAAGGCTTTCCGGTCGCAGCGAAAACAACGTCGATCCATCCGGCAGGCCAACCGGCCAGTCCAGCGAATGGCATCGCACCACCCCACCCTTCACTTCTCCTTGCAGCAGGTTGGTGTGCCCGATGAACTGCGCCGTATATGCTGTAGCCGGACGCGCGTAGATTTCGCGCGGTGAAGCAACCTGCTCCAGTTCGCCCCTGCGTAACAGAGCAATGCGGTCGGACATAACCATGGCTTCTTCCTGGTCATGGGTGACAAACACAAACGAAATGCCGACTTCCCGCTGCAGCGATTTCAGCTCCACCTGCATTTGCCGTCGAAGGTTGGCGTCCAGTGCGGAAAGTGGTTCATCCAGCAGCAACAGCCGTGGGCGGTTCACCAACGCCCGCGCCAGGGCAATTCGCTGCTGTTGTCCGCCGCTGATCTTGGCCGGCTTCGACTTTGCATACGCCGTCATCTTTACCATTGCCAGAGCTTGCTCGACCCGGTTCGCCACCTCGTCTCTTGGCAGTCTTGCTACGCGCAGCCCGTAGCCTACATTTTCTTCGACCGTCAAATGCGGAAACAAAGCATAGTTTTGAAATACCGTATTCACCCGGCGCCGGTACGGAGGCACAACGTCGAGCCGCTCACCTTCCATCCATATCTCGCCCGACGTCGCGCTTTCGAAGCCGGCAATAATACGCAGCAGAGTCGTCTTGCCCGAGCCGCTTTCCCCGAGGATGGTCAGAAATTCACCTTCTGCTATCTGCAAAGAAATGTCTCGTAGAACCGCGTTCTTCCCGAACGATTTGGCGATATTGCGAATGGAGAGCAAGGGCTTCGCCCCGATCACGGAGGAACTAGCGACTGTGGGTTCTGTAGTGGTGGCCATTGATTTCAGCAGCACCGCCGCCAATAAAGCGTCAGCACTACTCGATGAAGACTACTGTGCTGCTTTTACTTCATTCCAAACCTCGTTGTACTTCTGTCGCCGCGGCACATCCTGCCAGAAGTACAGCCGCTTTTGGTAGTTGTCCACATCATCCAGATGCAGGCTCTTTACCTGTTCGGCAGTCATATACTGCGCCGCCTGCGGGTTCGCCGGAGTATAACCGGTCACGTCGGCGACTTTCTTCTGAGTTTGCGATTCAATCATGTATTCGAGAAACTGGTAAGCCAGATCCTTGTTCTCGCTGCCGGCGGTGATCATCAGGTGATCAATCCAACCCGTCGTGTTCTCCTTAGGAATCGTCTCGCCTACGGGGAAACCGATCTTATGCAGTTGATTGGTCATCAGCGGCCAGCCCATTGCCAGAACAATCTCGTGATTCTGAAACAGGTTCGTCAACTCACCACCCGTCGACCACATCTTGCGGATGTTCGGCTTCAACTCCAACAACTTCTTCTTGACCGCCTCCAGTTGCTCGTCGGTCAGGTTATAGAGCTGGCCAGGATCCGGCTTGTCGAAACCCAGAACCTGCGCGGCCATATATAAGGTTGGGAGGTCGTCCCACACCGAAATCTTGCCACGGTATTTCGGCTCCCAGAACATGGCCCAGCTGCCTGGTGGCTGGGGGAAGGCCGTAGTGTCATAGAGGATCGGATCCGGCCCCCAGACGAAGGGTGTCCCGAAAACTTGGCCGTGAATCCGTACCAGGGGAAGGGAAGTCATCTGCGGCGAAAGCTGGCCATAGCTGGGAAGTTTTGAAAGATCAAGAGGAGCAGCCAGTCCGGCCGATGCAATGGAGGTGGCCACATCACTCGACGGTGAAATCACATCGTAGTTGCCGGCGCTGCCTCCGCGGAGCTTAGCGACCAGTTCGTCACTCGATCCCATGTAGGAGGCAGTAATTTTGCAGTGGTGTTGTTCCTCGAATCCGCGCACAAAAGACGGGTCAGCGTAGCCCTCCCACACCAATAAGTTCAGCGTCGGAGTTTTTTTCGAGCAAGCTCCTGAAAGCAGCAGACACGCCATCAACAAACCAATCGCTAAACGCCGCATGAGCAATTTGCGTCCTCCTGTGCCTGCTGCTTCAGTGCTCACATACCAAGGCCGGAAACATTATGTTGCCGGCCCAGCTGTATCAGAACGTCGGTGGCGTGTTCACCCACAACACCCAGGTTTCGCTCCGCCCTGGGTTCTGCCAGCGGTGCGGTGTCGCGCTCTCGAAATAAAAACTGTCACCGGTGCGCAGACGATATTCTTCTTCCTGGACGGAAATCCGCAGTTCTCCTCGCAACACGTACAGAAACTCTTCGCCTTCGTGAGCGTAGGATTCGCCACTGCCCGCCTTTGGGGCGATACGAAACAAATGCGGTTCCATCACTGTGTTCCCACCCGCCAACAGCTCCATCCGCACTCCAGGCCCGGCCTCCAGAATCTTGCGCTTTCCCGGCGAGACCAGGCGGCCACGCGATTCCGCGGCATCAAAAAAATCTAGAATATTGGTCCGGTAGAACAGCGCCAGCTTGCGTAGCGTGCTCACTGATGCGCTCATCTGCGAACGTTCCAATGCGCTCAGAAACCCCACCGAGATGCCAACCTGCCTGGCCACACGGGCCAGGGAGAATCTGCGCTGCTGCCGGAGTTGGCGTAGATGCTTGCCAATCGCTCCGCTTGCTCCATCTTGCGCCCGCACACGTCCTTCGCTGCGCAGCATCTGCACGATAGCCGGGGCGTTGAGTCCCCGCACCCTGCGCAAAAACCGCGCGCGCTTCAGTAGTTTCACATCATCGAGAGTGTATACGCGGTATTGACTGGCGGTACGTTGCGGACGTGTGAGGCCCAGGCGTTCCCAGGAGCGGATCACCGAGGGAGAAATCCCCGCCAGCTGGGCCACTTCGCCAATCTTCAAATGAGGTTTTGATTCGGCCGATTTCATTTTACAAAACCGCGCCCCCCGGGTATTTTCAAGGCATTCTGAGAACCCATTTTTTACTTGACAGTCACCGGCAGGTTCACTAACCTTGCGCGATTATAGCAAGGTTTGCTTTTTGCGCAACCTGGTTGCTGGCAAATTTTCCACCCCGGATCGGGAGGTGCTGCATGCGTCCGTCTCTGGACCGCCGTAGGTTGTCCTTCTGCTTGGTCGTGCCAGTTGTGATTGCCCTGCTTTCCTCTCCGGTTCTCGCACAGAGTGGCAGAATTGTGGGCCGTGTCGCCGATCCCACTGGCGCGGTACTGGCCAGTGTGAATGTGACTTTGACCAACGAGGCTACCGCCGCCAACCGGCAGACGACCACGAATGGCAGCGGCGACTATACCTTTGTGGAAGTTGTGCCGGGTGTCTACGATGTGCAGTTTGAGCTTGCCGGCTTCAAGAAGAGCGTGCAGAAGGGTTTCACCGTCGACGTCAACCAGGTGGTCACGCTGAACAAGGTGATGGACGTCGGCGCCACCCAGGAAGTTGTCGAAGTCACCTCGGAAGCCCAGCAGGTCGATACCACCAGCACCCAGCTCGGTGCTGTCATCAATGATCGCTCTGTGAACGAGTTGCCGCTGAACACCCGCGATACCTATCAGTTTCTTCAGCTTCAGCCTGGCGTGCAATCACAATTGGGCAGCAGCGGCAGCCTCTTCTTTGGGTCCGACGATGCGGGTAGCGTTTCAGTGAATGGCGGACGCACCCGTGCCAATAACTTCAGCGTAAATGGCGGCGATGCCAACGACCAGTTTGTGAACCTGCCTACCGTGCAGCCGACCCCGGACAGCGTCGCCGAGTTCCGTGTAATCACCAACACCTTCGATGCCGAGTATGGACGCAACTCAGGATCGGTCGTCAACGTCGTCACCAAGTCTGGCACCAACCAATTTCATGGGGATGTTTACGAGTACTTCCGCAATACCGTGCTGAATGCACAAGGGTATTTCAACACGGTAAAGCCCCAACTCAACCAGAATCAGTTTGGCGGAACTCTCGGCGGCCCTATCAAGAAAGACCGTACCTTTTTCTTCGTCTCCTATGAGGGTCGCCGCATCCGGCAGGGGGATCCTGGTGAGGTGGTGAACGTGCCTTCACTCGCGGAGGCAAGAGGAGATTTTTCTGATCCCGCGGTCGGAGGATTCTCTCCGACGACCAACCCAAACAGTGGTTTGCCCAACCAAATCAGCGACCCATTCGTCGCGCAGGTATTGAACGGACGCCCCGGCTGCACAGCTGCGATTCAGAATCTGCACGGGCAAGTCCCTGCCGCCAACCTTCTGTGGTCGCAGGTATTTCCGACCGGAGTGATTCCCACCGCGTGTCAGGATCCGGTTGCCATTGCCCTGATGCAAAACTTCGTCCCGCGGGCTAATGTGGGGCAGTTCCAGAACCAGTCCGTTCCCACCGGAACTGATAACGAGGACCAGTTTACCGTCCGAGTTGATCACAAGATTACGGATCGCCAGAACCTTTCGATCTACTACTACTTCACGGACGTCAGGCAGTTCGCACCCTATGACTCCTTCGAGCAGGCAGGAGCCAACGTCCCTGGCTTCGGCAATTTCAACAACTCGCGCTTTCAACAATGGAATGTTTCTCACAGCTGGTCGCTTAGTAATGCATTGGTTAACGAGGCGCATTTCACCTATATGCGAGAGGGGCAGTTGGGATTCCTCCAGCCGCAAACCTTGAATGCGGTTAACGCGTCGTGTGGCACGGGCGCGGCAGCGGCATTTTGCTTCACTGGAACATCCGATTCGACGGCCATCACGGGAACTTTTGGTACCAACCCGAAGCTGGGGATCACGCCGGGTCTGCCGGCCGGCCATACAGGCGTCCCGTTTGTGAGTATCGGGGGCGGCGCTAATTTCGGTAACAACTGGGAGGGCGTGCTTCCCCAGGTAGGGAACAGCTTTCAGTGGTCCGATAACTTGACCTGGGTGAAAGGGAATCATACGTTCAAGTTTGGCGCCGAGGTACGGCGTCAGCGTTTCGACCAGTTTTATTATTTTGACGTCAACGGCGATTACACATTCAGTGGCCTTGGACCGAACGACATCGGAACCGGCGACGGCAATAATTACGCCGAGTTCCTGCTGGGCCTGAGTGATACGTTCCTTCAAGGTTCTGCTCAAAGCGAGGCTGTTCGCAGCACGTCCCTATATCCATTCTTCCAGGACAGTTGGAAGATCAAGCCGAATCTGACCCTGAATTACGGTTTGCGCTGGGAACTTAATACGCCGCCGACTGACGTCAGCGGACACGTGGAGACTTTCCGTCCGGGTCAGAACAGCACCGTCTTTCCGTGCAGCCCCGCCACCACAGCCGATTTTCCGGCCGACTGCCCGACCGGCCTGGTGGTTCCTCACGATCCCGGCGTCCCGGCGGGACTGACCTCCACTTACTACAAGTCATTTGCCCCACGAGTAGGCTTGGCGTACAGCCCCAATTTTGATAGCGGTTTGCTAGGAAAGGTGTTTGGCAACAATGGCAAAACCAGCATCCGCATGGGTTGGGGCCTGTTCTACAACCCGATCGAAGAGTTGGTGATGGCACAGTTCGGCGCCGAGCCGCCTTTCGGAGGCAGTTCTTCAATCTCCAACACGTTCTTGAATACTCCCTTTGTTTTCCAGGCTGGCGGCGCTCCGGCACCAAACCCCTTTGGCGGGATTATCACACCGACGCCAGGAAAACCGGTCGATCTCTCGGACTTTCGGCCGATTCTGTTATTCGGCGAGTTCCAGCCTCACCTGCGAGCGCAGTACACGGCGCAATACAATCTGACCATTCAGCGGGAACTGGCAAGGGATCTGATGTTCCAAATCGGTTATGTCGGCTCGCAGGGGCATCGCTTGCTTGCGGGGCGCGACGTTAACCCATCGAACCCTCAGACCTGCCTAGACATCAACACCATACAAGGCGCTGGGACCTGCACGCCGACCGGCGAAGATGGGCAATTCAACGTCACTGTACCTCAGGGCTTCAAGTTTCACATGCCCAACGGCTCTACCGTAACCGGTGCAGCCGGCGGAACCCCGCTGACCTTCGTTGGTCTCAGGCCATTTTCGTCTCCGAATTGCAATGCGCTTACTGGTGCCGGCTGTCCGTCGGATGGCGTTCCGGTCTTCACCGACATTTTTGCTGAAGACACGGTTGCCAGTTCGAACTACAACGCCCTCGAGGCCATGCTCCAAAAGCGGTTCTCCCATGGCTTGCAATTTCAAGCTGCTTACACGTTCAGCAAGTCGATTGACGACGGCTCGACCTTTGAAGAGACCATCAATCCGTTTAACTTCAGGGCCAGTCGCGCGCTCTCCTTATTCAACTCGGCTCAGCGCTTCGTGGTGAGCTATGACTGGGAGCTGCCCATCCCGAAGCACGAAGGCGTTACCGGAAAGCTGGTGGATGACTGGGCAGTTTCCGGAATCACTCAGTTCCAGAGTGGGTTTCCCATTCGTCTGGACACAATCGACGACACCGAACTGATCAACAGCTTGTTCTTCCTCGGAACCGAGGCTCCTAGCCTGGTCACGCCATTTCAGAAATTGAACCCCAAGACCAATGGCAATTTCTGGTTTAATCCTGCCGATTTTCAGGATCCACCGCTGGGCCACTTCAACAATGGTACGCAGCGCACGATTTGCTGCGGTCCTGGATTGCAGGAGTGGGATTTCTCAGTCCACAAAAAGCTCGCTGTTACCGAAAACACATATTTCCAGTTTCGGGGAGAGATTTTCAACGTGTTCAACCACACGAATTTCTCCAATCCGGATGGCCGTTTCTCGGATGGTCCAACCCAGTTTGGTAAAATTACTCAAGCGGCCGCTCCTCGGCTGGTGCAGTTTGCTCTTAAGTTCTATTTCTAGCCCGACAACCCAGACGGCCTCGGCTGTCTGGGTACTCTAATGGCTGCCGGAGGCAGCTTGAGATTTCTCGGAGACCCAGATGTACCCCGAATTGCAGCAGGAGATTTCCACCTTTGAACGTCGTACGCCCAAATCGGCCGAATCCCACAAACGCAACCTGAAGCGCATTCCGCTCGGCGTAGCCAGCAACTATCGCGCCTACGATCCTTATCCCATCTTCGTCAAAGAAGGCAGCGGCTCTCATTTCCGCGACCTTGACGGCAACGACTACATCGATCACAACCTTTGTTTCGGCGCGCTCATGGCCGGGCATTGCCATCCTGGGGTTATGAAGGCCGTCCAGGCGCGGCTCAGTACCGGCACCATGTTCGGCATGCCACACGACATGGAATGGCAACTCGCCGAGGAAATCGCCCAACGCTTTCCAGTCGAGATGGTCCGATTCGGATCCAGTGGAACCGAAGCTACCATGCATGCCTGCCGCTTGGCACGCGCAGCCACAGCGCGGGACAAGATCTTGAAGTTCGAAGGCGGCTATCACGGCCTGCATGATGCTGCTTTGGTCAGCGTGAAGCCTCACGCTCCAGAATTTGGCGACATCAATGCGCCCACTTCTGTGCCTGGTGGTCTCGGCGTTCCTAAGGCATCCATTGCCAATGTGCCCGTGGCCACGTTCAATGATTTGGCGAGCGTCGAACTTCGCTTCAAACAGAATCCGGGCGAGATTGCGGCGATCATCCTCGAGCCCATCATGATGAACGTGGGGCTCTGCATGCCGGAGCCGGGTTTCCTGGAGGGCCTTCGCGATATATGTACGAAGAACGGCTCGTTGCTGATCTTCGACGAAGTCAAGACCGGAGCGAAGCTCGGATGGGGCGGCGCGTCCGAATATTTCAATGTTAAGCCCGACATTATTTGCCTGGCCAAGTCGATTGGCGGCGGTTTTCCCCTGGCTGCATTCGGTACCCACAAATCAGTAATGGACCTTATCTCCCAACACAAGGTTTTTCACGGCGGAACTTACAACACCAATCCGGTTTCGATGGCCGCGGGCCTGGCTACGTTCCGCGAGGTGCTCACCCGCGAAAACTACGTGCATGTGGAAAAACTCGGCAAGAAGCTGGTCGAAGGCTATCGCAAGACGCTGGCCAAGACTGGCCTTCAGGGGTACATCGCCGTTGCCGGCGCTAATGGCGCACTCATGCTTTACGCAAAAGAGATTCGCAACTACCGTGATTGGACTACCGTCGACGTCGACCTGTGGCGGCATTACTGGTTCGGCATGGTCAACCGCGGTGTCATGGCGCAACCCTACTGGTGGGATGAACAATGGACCATCTCCGTGCAGCACACCGAAGCCGACATCGACAAGCACTTGGCGGCATTCGCGGATGTAGCGCCGGCGTTGGCGAAGGCGCAGCAGGAGCGTAGCGCGGAAGCAGTCGCTCATTAGAAAAGCCAGGGGTGGACGCCCTCGTCCGCCCTACCCTAAGTCAGGAGCAGACATTGCCGGCCAACAATGACGCCACCAACCAGCCGCACCTGAAGCGCGTCCTCGGCCGTTGGGATCTGGTGCTGCTCTTCGTGGTCGCCGTCTTCAACCTGAACGTGGTTCCGTCGATCGCCGCCAACGGTGGGGTCACGGTCTGGCTCTGGCTCATCGCATTGCTGCTTTTCTTTTGGCCCCAGGGCATTGCGGTTCTTGAGCTCGCTCATCGCTTTCCGGGAGAGGGCGGCGTGTATTTGTGGACGAAGGAAGTTTTCGGCGACTTTCATGGCTTCTTGTCAGGCTGGTGTTACTGGACCAACAACATGCTGTACGTTCCCACGGTGATGCTGTACTTCGTTGGTGTCTCGGTCTTCGTGCTGGGGCCGGGGCACGCAGCTTTGGCCGACAACAAGGCTTTCGCTTTAACAGCATCTGTGCTCTTGCTGGGCCTGTTGACTGTGCTGAACATTGTGGGATTAAACGTGGGCAAATGGTTGAATAATCTAGGCGGGATTGGCACTGGTATCGCTGCCGCCACTCTGATCGGCCTGGGAGTGATTGTTCTCTCGCGCTTTGGGACCTCGATTACGTCGGCGGATTTCAAAATTCCCGCTGATCCGCGCTTCGTGCTGAATTCGTTCGGAGTGATCTGTTTCGGCCTGGTTGGTTTGGAACTGGCGTCGGTCATGGGCGATGAGATTCGCGATCCGGCGCGCACTTTGCCGGGCGCGGTTGCTTGGGGCGGTGTGCTCAGCGGCTTGCTCTATGTCGGCGCGACTCTGACCCTGTTGATTGCTGTCGGCAAGAACGATATCAGCGTGTTACAGGGCATCGTCCAAGCGGTAAGCCACATGGCCACCAAAGTTGGATTTGCATGGATCGTCGCCCCGTTTGCTCTGATGCTGAGTTTGTCGATCGCAGGAATCGGTTCAGCGTGGATGGGTGGCTCGGCGCGAATTCCCTTTGTCGCGGGTCTCGATTCTTACATGCCGTCGTGGCTGGGCAAAGTTCATCCACGATATGCCACGCCGTATGCCGCGCTGATCGTGCAGTTTGTGGTATCCCTGGTGCTCTGCGTCATCAACTTCGCTGCCTCCGGCGGTGTGCAGGAGGCGTTTCAGACCATGCTGTCGTTGGCGGTGGTCTTGCAGCTGGTGCCGTTTATTTACGTGTTTGCCGCGCTGCTGAAATTCGCATTTTCCGAGGTGGCCGGGAAGGGACGCTACAGCAAAGGCGTTCTGGTGTTCGCCGGCGGGAGCGGTTTGCTTGCCACTGTCGTAGGAATCGTCGTGGCTTTCTCGCCAGCCAAGCAGATCACTTCGGTGTGGCGCTATGAAGCGACCATGTTCGGCCTAACATTGTTCTTCATTGCGCTGGCCGCATTCTTTTTCTTTATTTATGGGCGCCGTAAACTGGCGCTCGCGGTTCGATAGGAGGTTCTTATGCCCGGTGGTGTTAAAGCCGATGTCCGCACTTATCAGATGTATGTAAACGGCGAATGGGTCGACAGCAAGTCGAATAAGACGTTTCCGGTCTACGACCCAGCTACCGAAGAAGTCATCGCTCAGGTGCCCGACGCCAATGCCGACGACGTCAATCGCGCGGTTGCCGCTGCCAAAGCCGCTTTCGAGGATGGTCCGTGGGGGTCGACGACCGCTCAGGAACGTGGCCGCGTACTGTTCCGTCTGGCTGAAAAGATTCGCCAAAACACCGCTTTGCTCGCCGAACTCGAATCCCGCAATACCGGCAAGCCAATCGTTGAAGCCGAATTCGATATCGCCGATGTCGCCACCTGCTTTGAATACTACGGTGGCTTGGCCACCAAGATTCTGGGTTTCGTGAACCCGGTGCCCGATAATGCAGTCAGCCTCACGCTGAAAGAACCCATTGGCGTGGCCGGTCAAATCATTCCGTGGAACTATCCCTTGCTGATGGCTGCCTGGAAGCTAGCGCCCGCGTTGGCCGCCGGGTGTACCTGTATCCTAAAACCCGCCGAACAAACTCCCGTCACCGCGCTCGAAATGGCAAATTGGCTCGCCGACGTAGGCCTGCCTCCGGGGGTCGTCAACATCATCACCGGATTTGGAGAAACTTGTGGCGCTCCGCTGGTGCAGCATCCCGACGTCAACAAAATTGCCTTTACCGGCAGTGCCGCTGTCGGAAAGATTATCGTCAAGCAGGCTGCCGACACGGTGAAGCGTGTGACTCTCGAGCTCGGCGGCAAGTCTCCAAACATCTTTTTCGCCGACGCCGATTTCGAAGCCGCCATCGATGGGGCGCTCTTCGGAGTCTTCATTAATCAGGGAGAAGTTTGCTCCGCCGGCAGCCGCATCCTCGTCCAGAAGCCGATCTACCAGAAATTCGTAGACGCCATGACCGAGAAGGCGAAGAACATCAAGCTGGGAGCGCCTCTTGACCGGGATACCAAGATGGGCCCGCTGGTCAGCAAGGATCAGTACGACCGCGTGCGGTCTTACCAGGAAGTGGGGAAGAAAGAGGCGAAGTTAGCCTTCGGCGGCGGCCGCGCCGAGCAGTTCGCCAAGGGCTACTACATCCAGCCTACGATTTTCTATGACGTAGACAACAGCGCGCGCATCGCCCGCGAAGAAATTTTCGGCCCTGTCGCCACCGTCATTCCATTTGAGGACGAAAAAGACGCAGTCAAGATTGCCAACGATTCACCCTACGGCCTGGCTGCCGCCGTCTGGACTCGCGACATCTTCAAGGCTTTCCGCGCCGTGAAATCGTTACGCGCTGGCGTAGTCTGGGTGAACCATATGCAACCTACTTACGTCGAAGCCCCGTGGGGAGGCTACAAGCAATCGGGTTTCGGACGGGAACTCGGCCCCTGGGGCATTGAAGAATATCTCGAAACCAAACAGGTGCATATCAATTTGAACGAAGCGCCAATTGGCTGGTACTGAGGAATTAAAACCAGAAACTGGAAACTAAGCTCGATGCCGACCATTCAACTACGAACCGCCGTCCCCGGCCCAAAGTCAAATGCCCTGGCCGAACGCCGCGCCAATGCCGTTCCCCGCGGGTTGTCGCATGGCACTCCCGTATACGTTGCCAAAGCACAAGATGCCTGGATGGAAGACGTCGACGGCAACCGCTATATCGATTTTGCCGGCGGCATTGGCTGCATCAACATGGGTCATCGGCAAGAGCCCGTTCTCTCTGCCATCCGTGAACAGTTAGATCGCTTCCTGCACACCTGCGTCCAGGTAACGCCATACGAGAACTACGTCCGCTTAGCTGAGCGCATGAACGAAGTCACGCCCGGTAAATTCCCCAAGAAAACACTGTTCGTAAACTCGGGTGCCGAGGCAATCGAGAACGCTGTGAAGATCGCCCGCGCTCACACCGGCCGCACCGGAATCATCGCTTTCGAAGACGCCTTCCACGGCCGCACTATGATGACTCTCGCGCTCACCAGCAAGACTCATCCCTACAAAGCGGGCTTCGCGCCGTTCCCTGGTGATGTGTATCGCATTCCTTACGCGTATTGCTATCGCTGCTCGTATTCATTGAAGTATCCCTCCTGCGATCTGTTCTGCGCGCGGCATTTGGAGGACACCTTCAAACGCGTGGTCGCATCGGAGGATGTCGCCGCAGTGATCGCCGAACCGGTGCTGGGAGAGGGCGGATTCGTCGTTCCTCCGCCCGATTATTTCCGTGTCCTGATCGACATTTGCCGCAAGCACGGCGTGCTGTTCATCGCTGACGAGGTTCAGAGTGGTTTTGGCCGCACAGGAAAGTTGTTTGCCAGCGAGCACTATGGCATTGAGCCCGACATTCTGGTTTCGGCGAAATCGCTCGGCGGCGGCCTGCCTCTGGCCGCCATCACCGGACGCGCCGAAATCATGGACGCTCCCGGCCCCGGCGGCCTGGGCGGTACTTTTGCCGGAAACCCTGTCTCCTGCGCCGCTGCGCTGGCGGTATTAGAAATGTTTGACCGCGACAATCTCTTGAGCCGCGCGAACGAGGTCGGGAACCACTTTCAGAAACGGGCCAAAGAATGGCAGAAGCGATGGTCCATTGTCGGCGATGTCCGCGGCTTGGGTGGAATGCAAGCGATCGAGCTCGTCAAATCAGCCGCAGCTCGCGAGCCGGCAGCTGATGAGACTAAGCGAATTACACAATACTGCTACGAGCACGGCTTGATCACCATCACTGCCGGATCGTATTCCAACGTGATTCGCGTGCTGGTGCCGCTGGTGGTCACCGACGAACAAATGGACGAAGCGCTGGACGTGCTGGAATCGGCGCTGCAAATGGTTAGCGAATGCCACGGCGCTGTAGCGCAACTCACGTAAACGGAGAGAAATCGCCCAATGCCGGTCGCTGCACCGACAATTACCAAGGTTCCGAACTTCATCAACGGCTGCTGGGTCGATTCCCGAGCTTCTGAATGGCTTGACGTCACCAATCCCGCTACCGCCGAGATCATTGCGCAAACTCCACTGTCGAACTCCGCCGAGGTTGCCTCTGCTGTGGAAGCCGCAGCCAATGCCTATCCCGAATGGCGCCGCACCCCTCCTGAGGACCGCATCCAGCCCCTTTTCAAGCTAAAGCAGTTGCTCGAAGATCATCTTGACGAACTTGGCCGCATCATCACTCAAGAAAATGGCAAGACTTTCGCCGAAGGCAAAGCCGAACTGCGGCGCGCTATCGAAAACGTCGAAGTGGCATGCGGCATTCCGATGATGATGCAGGGATACAACCTCGAAGACGTTGCCCGCGGCATCGACGAAATCATGATCCGCCAGCCACTCGGCGTCGTCGCTGCCATTACCCCCTTCAATTTCCCCGGAATGATTCCGTTCTGGTTTCTACCCTACGCCATCGCATGTGGAAATACTTTCATCCTCAAACCTTCCGAGCGCGTGCCCCTCACCATGCGCCGCGCGTTCGAACTGCTGGAGCAAACCGGATTACCGAACGGCGTGGTCAACCTGGTAAACGGTGGCGAGGATGTGGTCAACGCATTGCTCGATCATCCCAAGGTTCGGGCGATAAGCTTCGTCGGATCAACTCCTGTCGCGAAATATGTCTACGCTCGCGCAGGCGCGAATGGCAAGCGAGCGCAATGCCAGGGCGGCGCCAAGAATCACGTCGTCGTTCTGCCAGATGCCGATATGGCGATGGCGACTCAAATCATAAGCGACAGCGCTTTTGGATGCGCCGGCCAGCGGTGCCTCGCAGTTTCGGTCGCCGTCACCGTGGGTGAGGCGCAGAAAACTTTTCGCGACGCGATTACCGATGCAGCCGCGAACTTGCGCGTCGGCAACGGCCTCGACGAAGGGGTGCAGATGGGGCCGGTAATTACTTCGAAAAGCAAGTCGCGAGTCGAATCGCTCATTGCCACTGGAGCCGAGCAGGGTGCGAAGATCCTGCTGGACGGCCGCAACGCCATAGTTCCAAAGTGCGAGGCAGGGAACTTCGTGAAGCCGACCATCCTCGACAATCTCCCCGCAACCAGCGAACTGGCCGACACGGAAATCTTCGGGCCGGTCCTCAGCCTGATTCATGCTAAGGACATGGGTGATGCTCTCGCGTTCCTCGAGCGCAGCGCCTATGGCAACCAGGCGTCATTGTTTACTTCAAGCGGCGCGGCGGCACGGCGATTTCGCTATGAGGCGCCTGCGGGAAATATCGGCATCAACATCGGGGTAGCCGCTCCAATGGCCTATTTTCCGTTCAGCGGCTGGAAAGACAGCTTCTTCGGAATTATGCATGGCCAGGGCCGCGATGCTGTTGAGTTTTATACCGAAAAGAAAGTCGTCGTCGAGCGCTGGGCAAAAGAGCATTCACGCAAGTTTTGATTTTCTTCGTACACTAAGAAAACCTGGGGCACTCATGAGTGACACTGTTCAAAAGTACAAAGACTACGTGATGACCGGCTTCATGAAGTCAGTGGTGCTCATCGTCGTCGATCACGCCAGCGGCGCCACGGTCACCGATGTCAACGGCCGCGAATATCTGGACTGCTTTGCCGGCATTTCCGTGGTCAATGCCGGACACAACAATCCGCGAGTCATCGCCGCCGCCAAAGCCCAGATGGACAAGCTTGTCCACTGCTCCTCTTACATCTACCATGTGCAGCCCGTTGCCGATCTTGCCGAGAAGATCGCTCACATTGCCCCCCGTGGACTCACTAAGACTTTCTTCGGCAACGGCGGCGCGGAAGCCATCGAAGGCGCGATGAAGCTGGCACGTCTTTACACGGGCAAACACGAGTTCATCGCCCTCCACGCCAGTTTTCACGGACGCAGTTGGGGCGCGCTTAGCATCACAGGCAACCAGGGACGCAAGAAGCGCGGCGGCCCTTACGCTTCCGGAGTTGCGTTTGCACCTGCTCCGTATGCGTATCGGTCCCAATGGCGCAACGATCCTGAAGAGTGTGGCCGCCAATGCGCCCGCTCCATCGAGGATGTAATCCGCTTTGCCACCTCCGGCGATGTCGCCGCCTTCATCGCCGAGCCGGTGATGGGCGAAGGCGGCATCATCGTGCCGCCGCCGAATTATTTCAAAGAAGTAAAGAAGATACTTGATCAAAATGGCATACTGTTTATTGCCGACGAAGTCCAGTCCGGCTTTGGCCGCACCGGCAAGATGTTTGCCTATGAACACTACGGCGTCGATCCCGATATTCTGGTCACCGCCAAGGGCATTGCTGACGGCTTCCCCCTGAGTGCGTTCACCACCCGGCCCGAGATCGCCACCGCCTTCAAGCCGGGCGATCATCTTTCGACTTTCGGGGGCAATCCAGTTTCTTGCGCTGCTGCTCTTGCCAACATCGAGTTCATGCAAGAAGAGAATCTTCCCGCGCGCGCTGCTGAAACTGGCGACTACGCGATGGCAAAGCTCCGAGAGTTGCGGAAACAGAATCCCATCATCGGGGACATTCGCGGCTTGGGCCTTATGATTGGCGTCGAGTTGGTCAAAGATGAAAGGCTGACGCCGGCGACGGCTGAAGCGGAGGCGACCCGTGACGCGCTGCTGAAGAATGGCGTGCTAGTGGGTGTGGGCGGCGTTTACGGCAACGTGATTCGCTTTCAGCCGCCGCTGATCATCACTCGGCAGCAGATTGACAAGGCCATCAGCGCGCTTGTGTCAGCGCTTCAGGAAGTGGCCCAACCCGCGCCGGTGTAGAGGTCAAAACTTCGCTCCCCGGGACAGCCGAGCGCGGTTGTCCCCACGTGATTCGTGCCAACGACCAACGACGAACAACTAGTCCTCAAATCTCATCATCATCGTCATCCCTATCATCGTCCCGATCCCGATGACTGAGGTCCTTCACCGTGCTCATAGTTCGTCCGTCGTTCGCATGACGAATCTCGATTCGTCCATTCACATTAGAGAGCTCGATACGCGGGCCACCGCTTCCCAACTCTCCTCGCAGGTCGTGTCCGACGTAACGATGATTGTTGACGTGCAGCCCGAAATCATCTTCAATCCCGCCCGACACCGTCGATGCCTCCACCTCGGCTTTGGCGTCTGATGGCAGAGTCAGTTCAATCCCTCCATTCACCGAGGAAAGCTCGATCGGCGAGTTACTCAGGCGGTCGAATTGCACGTCCATGCGGCTGTTCACTGAGTCCAGTTTGACCCGGCCCTGCAATCCCTGTACGGTCATCCGCCCATTTATGCAGGATGCGCGCACTTCACCCGCCACTCCATGAATATCCAGCGGCCCATTGATCAGCTTGATCTCGTCCAGCCGGGCGTTTCTAGGGACGGTGATCGTGTATTCCACGCTCGCCGGATTGTTCCAGCCGTCCCGATCCCAAGTATGGTCGTGATCGCGATATTTGGTGCGGATGGACACATAGCTGCTCCCGCTCTCCACATCGATCTCTGCCTCGTCCATGCGCTCCTTGGTGTTCGCATACTTCACTGCGTCCACCTTGACCTCGTTTTGGTCCCAAGCCGTAATGTGGACAGCGCCATTGATATTGTCGAGTTCCACGCGGCCTCCCGCGCCTAGCGGGTAGGTGTGATGGAATTCTTCCGTCAGTTTCCCATAGTCTTTGGCATTGGCTTCGGCGGCATAAAAGAGGGCGCAAAATATGCCGAGAATCGCCCCCATCCAGGCGGCAAGTCGTCGTTCGCGGTTCATGGTACCTCCGTGTGACACAGCTTAGACGCGCGAGAATACAGTTCGTGAGTGGGATGTTTAGCAACTACTAGCGCACTTGTAAGTCAATGCAGCACAGTTACTTCCGTTATCTTTGCCTGACTGCTCCCAATCTTTGACAATAAGCTCAACCAGCAGCAGGAAGCGAGGAAGAGTGTGCAGTGTGGTCAGAAATCCCTGAGCCACCGGTCAACCCCGGCTTTGGCCTCGCGCTGTTGCTGCGTCGTTTTTCTTGGCGTTCTGCTCTTTCCTACGCTACTCGTGGCGCAAACCTATGCCGGGGAGAGCCCAGTTCCCATCCTTACCGGCAACGCCGGTTTCTTTACAAATGTTGTAGCCGGCAAGACTGAGATCGTGTCCGAAGTCAACCCGGTAGTACTCGTGCCTCTCGGTGACCATTGGCTGATCGAGGCCCGAGGCGAGTTCGAAGGCGACTTCGCGCGCAAGGATGGCGACGGTCCTTACGGCGGCCAAGTGGCAAAAGAACTCAACTACCTTCAGGCCGACTACATCGTCAATCCCTATGTGACCGCCACCGTGGGCCGCTTCCTCACGCCTTTCGGCATCTACAACGAACGCCTGTACCCCATATGGATCCGTGACCTGCAATCCGAGCCGTTGATTTTTCCCATCAGTACTGGATCCAGCAATGGCGCAATGTTCCGTGGCGGGTTCCCGTTGAATGCCAAAGTCAATCTGAATTATGCGACCTACTTCTCCGTGTTGAGCACAAACAATACTCTGGACTCTGACCGCACAGCGGGCGGCCGCGCGGGGTTGTTCGTTTCAGGTCCACGCATCGAAATCGGTGGTTCGTTCCAAAAACTCCTGCAGGAAGGACGCAACAACGCCTTCGGATTTCACTTCGCGTGGCAGCCAATGCCCCTGCCCTTAAACCTGCGCTCTGAATACGCGCGTTCCAATCTGGGCAGCGGCTACTGGATTGAAGGCGCGTACCGCCTCAGCCAGGTACGCAAATGGAACAGGTTCGTGCGCCGCGCCGAAGTCGTCGGACGCGCACAACAACTTTTTGCCGGGCAAATTAGTGAAGGCGATGCTGCCGAGTACGGTCTGCCCGATGTCAACACTCGCGAAGCAGATTTCGGCCTGAACTACTACCTGCAGGATGGGCTAAAAGCCACTGCCAGTTATGGGCGTCAATTCAGTTCTGACGGTGACTTCAACCTGTGGAATGTAGGCATCGCCTACCGATTTGCCATACCGCTCGGGCGAGCGGGGTTGCAATGACAATAAGAGCGAAGATCATCGCGACGCTATGTCTTGCGGCGCTGCTTTCCATCGCGGCGGTGGCCGTCCCGCCACGAAACAGCAACACAGCGTCTGCATCGACCGTGAACAAGCCTCAAGATGCCGATACCATGCGGCTGGAGGGTGAAAAGAGGTTTCGTGCCAACTGCGGTCGTTGCCATGCCGCACCCCACAAGTTTCCGCCGCGCATGATGGCGACTATCGTTCGTCACATGCGAGTAAGGGCGACCATCACTGACGAGGACATGCGGTTCGTCCTCTACTATATGACCCAGTAAGGGTTGGACGAGGCAAGTCATTACGCATGAGAACGAGGGTCCTGCTTGGGGCAGTTCTTGCAGTTTGTACGGCGAGTCGGGCACAAGCTCCGGATTCCACCAAGGCTCGGGTCATCGAGATTTTGGCCGACAAGGATAGTCGTTACAAGATCGCGGGCGAGAAGACGCCTGCGATCTCCGTGAAAGCGAGCGAACAGCTTTTACTACGGATCACCGCGCGCAAAGGGAAGTCATGGAATCGCGATGGCTCCATCCACGGATTTTCGCTGCTGCGTGCCAAAGACCGTTCGAAAGTTGCGGAGTGGGACCTCTTGCTGAAGCCGGGCACGCAGGAATTTGCCATGACAGCGCCGCCTGAGCCGGGGGACTATGTGGTGGTTTGCACCGTCATTTGCAGCGAGGAGCATGAGGGCATGTCCATGAAATTTGTAGTGGAGCCTTAATCGTTCTCGATACCGCGGTACACTTTCTGGCAATGTCTGGAGTTGAATCATGAGAATACGCAAGCACTGGATCTCGATTCTCACTATCTGCTGTGCGTTCACGGCTTTTGCCGCCGAGCAGGAACCGGTTACGTTCAAAGGCGAGATTTCCGATAGCCAGTGCGCCTTCAATGTTCACTCACTGACCAAATCGCACGGGGAGATGTTGAAGTCCAAGTCCGGCGCTGCCGGCCAAAACGCAGCCACCTGTTCCATTTACTGCATTGCTCAACTGGGAGGGAAATTCGTTCTGGCCTCCAAAGGGCACGTCTACCACCTGGACAATCAGGATCTGCCTCGCCGATTCGTAGGTCAAAAGGTCAAACTGCGTGGAACGCTGGACGAAAAAGGAGATTCCATCCACGTCGTTAGCATCGACGCCGATTAAGGGTTGTTGTGGCTACGGCTTGGTTCCACTTCCGAAACCACGTACACCATCAGAATCAGCAGTTCCGGCTCAATAGGGTGCCGGTAGCGCGGATGAGGAAACACCAAGTAATAGACCAGCGGATAGCACAGTACCAACCAGAAGAATAACCATGCACCGGGTCGCCGCTTGCGAATCGCCCGTCCCAGCCCCCAAAACGCCAGCAGGGACGACGTCAGAAAGAGTGAATTCGCCACCGGCGCCAACCGTGACTCGTCGGGCGAATGTGGCAACCCGCCCCAATAATAGATGAACCGCTTCAGGCACAGGCCGGCAAAGCGGACGTAATCTTCGCGGATAAACGCCATCGCCTGACGCCTCCGCTCGGCCACGTAGGCCATCTCCCCTAGTTCCCGATACAACTGCATCTGCGCTGCGTTTTTCGTTGGGTGCAGATACTCCATCCACAGGCCCGTTGCGCCGGGTCCATTGCCCAGTCGAAGCTCGGCGCCAAAGTTGGAACGGATAAAGATGGGTTGTCTGAAGACGCGGTAGTTTCGGAACAGCCAGGGCGCGATACACGCAACAAACATCACGGCTGCCACCGCGATCCCGCCGAGCGAGCGCTGGCCCAGTCGAATACGTCGCCACCACACCCACAGCCCCGAGGCCGGCAAGAACGACAAGAGCGAGGGATTGAGCAATGCCGCAACGCCCCACAGCAGGCCGAAACCCGGCCACATTCTGCCGTCTTTCGCTTCTTCCATCACCAGCGTCACCCAGAAGATCACTGCAAGCAGCAGTGCTGCCAGGCTGGTTTCCCACACCCAGCGTGTGCACCAAAAAATGACGGGAGGCAGCAGCGCCCAGGTCCATGCTGTCCATACGGCAACCCTTTCGCTGAAGCTGCGCTTTCCGATCAGGAAGATGGGTACGCAAGTTATGGCTGAGAACACGCTGTTGATGCCCAGCAACACCAGTGCCGATGTGCGGCTATAGATACCGAATGCCCTGAACACAGCTGCAATCAGAAACGGATAGAGCGGCGGTTCCCAGGCCGTCGGCCCAGTACTACCCATGAAGGGACTGCTGAAGCCTTCACCGTCTGCCAGCGCGCGCCCAATGCGCCCCATCTCCCAGCCAAAATCGAAATTATCCTCCACCGTTTTCAGCTTGTAGGTGTGGGCAATCGCAATATAGCCAAAGCGCAGCACCAGCGCGATCGCGACCATCCATAAGAAGGACGTCCGCGCCTCCCCCCACCAGCGTCGAACTAGGGTGCGCCTCGAGGGTGCGGAGTCAGGCATGAAGAGTCTTCATGTGTTCACCGAGGATACTCTACCTTTCAGGGTGGGCAAATCAACGCCGCTTATCCTATGCGGCGCACTCCTGGGATGCGGGTGCCGGGCGGATGGCCCCGTCCGCATAACAGGTTCTTGAAAAACCCCCGCTCAAACAGTCGCAAAGTCCGAAAGCGCACCTCTTCCGGCCCGCTGTGCCCACCCGTCAGCCAATGGAATCCGATGGGCAGTTGGCAGCGCGGTTCATTGCAGGCAGTTTCTATGAGCCAGCAACTGACCTCGTCGCCACCCGCGATGGGATCGACCTCGGCACCCTCGGCCCAACGCACGTCCCGTACTCCGTACGGCGATGTCCGGCCGCACTCGGGGCAGGCCATCTCCCTGGAGAGAAATTCTTTCGGAGCCCATCCCGGTTCGCTTAACCCCGGTTGGGACTCGCGATAGGGGAGCCACATGCGGCAGCCGCAATCGCAAGTCAGGGATGGACGGATCATCAGTCAATCCTCGGGAGCACTCAGTAGGATTATCAGGAATACTTGCCGGAAAGAACAGGGAGTACCTTGGTTGCGCTCACCAAGAGTTGCTAACTCCTGTGATTCTCTCCGCCTGTTATCGTCGTTCGCCGGAGGCTTCCAAGGTGACCTCCCTGACCGAATAGCTTCAATTTCTTGAAACGGGTACGAAACATCTGCCGATGTTAATTGACAAAGTTTTTACATTCCAGAGTCCCCGTCGCTCATTTCCTGGCGTATGCTGGCATCGATAAATCTTCCAATGGGTGGGCATCATGGCGAGCATTATGAGAATCGCGAGCCGGGTAGTTATCGCACTGCTGTGCCTCACGGTCAGCGCTCAAACCAACAGCTACACGGTGACCCCCATCGTCAATAATACGCAGGACCCATATCTGATAAATCCGTGGGGTCTCTCGCGTCCGGTGAGTTCCAGTCTGGCGGAGAACGAGTGGTGGGTCTCTGACAACGGCACTGGTTACACTACGTTGTATTACGCCGATAAGACGGGTGGCCAGGCGCTCGCGCCCCTGGTGATCAGCGTTCCTTCCGCCAACGGGACAGGGCATGGTTCTCCGACTGGGACAGCCTATAACGTCGCCAAAGGGCCGGGTCCGGGAAAAGAGAATTTCACCTTTGCTACTCTGGACGGAACCATCTCGAACTGGAACGCCGGCCGGAAGCCGAGCTCCAGGGGCACGGGATGCTATGAGTGCCACGTCAATACCACGACCATCATGGTGAATCACTCCAGCGCGGGGGCGGTATACACCGGTCTGACTTTGACCACCAACGCCATCAGTCACGCGCCCACCTACTACGCCGCCAACAACCAGGGCGGCGTGGAGGCGTACGATGCCGCGTCTTTTGCTCCGGTGTCGCTGTCCGGAAAATTTTCCGATCCTAAAATCCCCGCCGCGTACAAGCCGTACGGCGTACAGGCCATTGGTTCTCTCATCGTGGTCACATTCTTCAACGGAATTTCAGGAGGCTACGTTGACGCTTTCGACACCAATGGCAATCTCAAGGGACGCGCCGCCGCCCGTTCCTTCAGCCAGCCTTGGGGGGTTGCGCTCGCTCCCGCAAATTTCGGAGCTTTCAGCAATATGTTGCTGGTGGGGAACACGACCAGCGGCTGGATCGCTGCCTACGACCCGAAAACCGGAGCTTTCAAAGGCTTCCTCGACGATTCGACTGGCAGCCCCATCACCATTCCCGGACTCTGGGGAATCTCATTCGGCGATGGTAACCCCAAATCCGGTCCGACAAACACGCTCTATTACAACGGCGGCGGCAACTATACCACCGGCGTTTTTGGCGCCATCACAGCGAATTAGAGCGACAAAGCTCTCTTCTGTGGCCCATCGCGCCATCGCGATGGGTCCCAGAGCGTTCACACTCCCGTAACATCCCTGTCGTACAATTCCGCGACGTTTGGGAAAAACGTTGTAACTGCGCCCAATATTGAATCTATCGCGAACACCCAGGAGACCTCACATATGGCGACCGCCACGCCCACACTTGCAGCAAAGCTGAATCGAAGCCCAGGAAAGGTCGGAATGGTGGGCTTTGCGGTTGTGTTGCTGGTGGGGATTGTCTACGCCGCATTTCAGCTGCTCTCGGATCTCTCCACTGTTCACAGTGGGTCCATCACGCCGTATATCTTGTTGGGCGTCGCACTGCTGGTGGCGCTGGGGTTCGAATTCGTCAACGGATTTCACGACACGGCGAACGCAGTGGCCACTGTGATCTATACCCATTCCATGGAGCCGCACATCGCTGTGGTTTGGTCCGGCTTCTGGAACTTCATGGGTGTTTTGACCTCTAGTGGACTGGTCGCCTTCGGAATCATCTCTCTATTGCCGGTCGAACTGATCCTGCAAGTCGGGAGCAAAGCCGGTTTCGCCATGGTTTTTGCCTTACTGGTTGCGGCTATCATCTGGAACCTTGGCACCTGGTATTTCGGTTTGCCCGCCTCCAGTTCGCATACCTTGATCGGTTCCATCATCGGCGTCGGTATCGCCAATCAGTTGACGGCCACGAAATCCGGCACCAGTGGGGTGGACTGGGCCCAAGCCACCAACATCGGGAAGACGCTTCTGCTCTCGCCCATCGTGGGATTTGCCTGCGCATTCCTTTTATTGTCGGTGATGAAGCTGATCATCAAGAACCGAAAACTCTACGAGGCTCCTGAAGGAACCGAACCGCCGCCGTTCTGGATTCGTGCTCTTCTGGTACTTACCTGCACCGGCGTCAGTTTCGCACACGGATCCAACGACGGACAAAAAGGCATGGGACTCATCATGCTGATCCTCGTGGGTACTGTTCCCACGGCTTACGCCTTAAACCACGCCATCACTCACAAACAGTCCGACGATTTCATCGCGGTTTCCCAACAGGCCGCCAATACTCTCTCAAAGTATGTGAGCCCCAACGCCGTCATCGCTGACGATCGCGAAGAGGTCACCGATTACATTCGCACCCGGGAATTCACTCCCAACACCATGCTCGCCCTGCGTCAACTGGTTGCCGACATTGGCAATGAGACGGTGTTGTTCGGTGAGTTGGCCAAGGTTCCGAATGACCGGGTACGAAACTTCCGCAATGACATGTATCTGGTCAGCGAAGCCCTGCGACTGATGAAGAAAACGAAACAGCCGGCGATTGGCGCCGCGGATTGGGAAGCCCTGGACAACTACAAGAAGCACGTAGACGGAGCGACGCGCTTCATTCCCGGATGGGTCAAAGTTGCGGTTGCCATGGCGCTCGGCCTGGGAACGATGGTTGGATGGAAGCGCATCGTGGTTACGGTAGGAGAGAAGATCGGTAAGGAACATCTCACCTACGGCCAGGGAGCCGCCGCAGAAATCACCGCGATGATCACGATCGGCGCAGCCGATTGGTTCGGAATGCCGGTGAGTACCACGCATGTGCTGTCCTCCGGCATCGCCGGTACGATGGCCGCGAACCATTCCGGCTTGCAGTGGTCTACGGTGCGTAACTTGGCGATGGCCTGGGTTCTCACTCTGCCCGCGTCGATGGTCCTGGCGGGCTTCCTGTTCTGGGGGTTCCGCAATTTGTTTTAGAGGGGATGGCCTTCCTTAATCCGCGCAGCACAAAACAAGCTTGTTTGCCCCAGCCATCGGCTCCTGATGGGTATAATGTGGGCGAGTTCGCAGGCTTGTGCCCAGCTTTATCCGGAGGCCCGTTGCGCCTGTCGCTAGACACTCGCGAAGTGGGACGCGTCACTATCGTCTGCTGTAACGGTCGCATTGTTGCCGGAGACGAGAGCGAATCTCTGCGGGCACACGTCGCCTGGTTGTTGCGCGACCGCCGCGCGATTGTCCTCCACCTGGGAGATGTCGAATTCATTGACAGTAGCGGTCTTGGCACTATCGTCCGCAGCCTGACCAGTACCCGCCAGGTACACGGAGACCTCAAACTCTGCAAGGTGCCGGAACGCGTGCGCCAAGTTCTGGAACTGTCGCAGCTGACGAAGTCATTCGACGCTTACGAGTCGGAAGAGGAGGCGGTCGCCGCCTTCTACCGTCCCGGCGCCCCAACCGAGAAAACTGTCCCCACCGGTCGCAGCGTTCTCTGTCTCGACGGCAATGCCGATGTGCTTGCCTACCTGCGCGAACTGCTGTGCCGCGCCGGACACTATGTTCACACCACCAGCCGCCGCAGCGATGCTCTGATGCTGATGCGCGTCAGCCATTTTGATCTTCTGCTGGTAGGCCCTGGTATGACCAGCTCTCCGGGCACGCAGCAAGCTTTTCAAGCGACCTGCGCCAGCCTGCCGGTGATCGAACTGGGCGCAGATTTTTCTACACTTGATGCCGGGGAAGCTGGCGCTGGATTGCTGGAGAAAGTGGAAGCTTGCTTTAAGTCCAAGACAGCGTAGTAACCATGGGCTGAGGCCGTCGCCTAGAACCATCGCTTAGGCGGATGCCGGCGTAAACCTTGTCACTTCAAACACCGGAGCACTACTTTCCGCCGGGACTGTCGCCGTCGTCTGCTGCGAGGCAGCCTTCAAGAACGCTTTCAGCTTCTCGGAATCTTCCCGCTTCATGTGCACGAACTTGACCCCGTTGCCGATATGCCGATCGCTGCTCGCCACTTCCGCCTGCGCCAAAACCTTCTCTCCATTCAGCCAAAGTATAACTTCGACCGTGGTGCAAGGCTCCAGGGTCTCCACAACTTCAATGTAACAGCCACCCTCCCCAACCGTGACTGTCCGGCCGCGACAGGGATAGTTCTTCAAGGGACTGCGCATTTCCGCCTGTACCGCCAGGTTTACCCGCTCGTATTTTCTCTTGAATGGCCAAGCCACAAGTGCCTCCAGGATGCCGTCAACTGCCCCTTCGCATTATTCGTCAGCAACTCCAACATCCCCAAGTTACCGGCGTAATCGTTCGTCCGAGCTTGAGCCGAAGGCTCCGCCAGGATTTACCACCCCATTTGCCGCATTCTTCCAAGGATGATCGCACTGTAGCTGTTCATGCGCTCGGGTCGTCGCTTCAGCGGAGCCGGCAGAATCGCGGCGAGCCGTGCCGCCTGCTCCACGCCGATATTCCGGGCTGCGGTTCCGTAGTAATAAGGACACGCCGCCTCCGCTCCATAAACACCAGGGCCCCATTCCACCACGTTGAGGTATATCTCGAGAATGCGCCGTTTGCCGAGGACCAACTCGGCCACCGGAACCAGCATGACCTCTGCGCCCTTGCGAAGGAATGAGCGGCCGGTTCCGAAGAATAGGTTTTTTACGAGTTGCTGGGTAATGGTGGAAGCTCCGCGGGTACGCTCGCCTTCCATATCCTCTTGAGCGGCGATTTCGATCTGGTGCCAGTCGAATCCGTGGTGATGATAGAAGTTCGAGTCTTCGGCGGCGATTACCGCGTGCTGAAGAACTGGCGAGATTTGGCCGAGCGGAACGAATTTGTAGCGTTCGCGGTAGGGCGTGTGGCGAATCCACGCCTGCACACGGCGCTGCACGTGGACCGCGGTCGTGGGCGGGTCGATCCACCGGGCGGCGAGAAGGATCAGCGCCGCCAGCGACCACAGAAACACCACACCGATGACAAGCCATCGAGTGAAGAACCCGAGACGGCCCGACCGGCCGCGTAGTTTGGTGGGTGTGTTCGGCATCGCAATCAGATTTCAGAATAGTAACTGACTGCGGGCTGATGGAGTGTCTATCGTGGAACACAGCGAAGCGGCCGCAAATTAGCTCTTTATCGCTACGCGGAATCTGGTGCACATTCAAGCCAGGGTGGCTTGAGTGGGATGTAGAGACCCAGCCCCAGCAGTTAGGTTTCACGCTACTTGCTGCGTGTCGCTCTCATGCATTGACAGTGGCGTTCTCCACGGGAGAGTCGCGCAAATTTTCGTACCGCAGCCGTTGGATTCGATTACCAAATCGCCGCGAAAATGGCGCACGCGCTCACGCATTCCTCTTATCCCCACTCCCGTGCCTCCGGATTCAATCTCGGCTAGTCGTTCCTCGGGTATTCCCTTTCCCCGGTCTTCAACCTTTACGCGGATGGTTTTTTCTTCGCGCTCAATTCGGATAATCGCGGTTTGGCTTCCCGAGTGACGATGGATGTTCGTCAAGCTTTCCTGAACAAGGCGGAATATGAGGAGTTCCATTTCGGACGGAAGTTTTCCGAAGTTATCGGCCACTTTCAGGTCAATCGCCAAACTGCTCCGCTGCGCAAGACCCCGCACATACCAACTGAGTGCAGACGCAAGACCGATTTCATCAAGCATCGGTGGATGCAGAAGATAGGAGGTCGTGCGTATTTCTTGTGACAAGTTCCGCACCAACTCTTCGGCCTCCTGAACGGACTCGAAGAGATGAGTAGGGTTTCCCTTTGCGTCTGCTCTGATTCGGGCAAGCTGCAGCCCGAGTGCAACCAATGTTTGTCCCGCGCTGTCGTGCAGTTCCCGTGCTATGTGCCGCCGCTCCAGGTCCTGAGTCTCCAAGAGGCGCCCCGAAAGGTCACGCAGTTCCGAGTTTCGCCTCTCAAGCTCCTGAGTACGGAATTGCACTTGGGTGTCGAGCGCATCCGCCAATGTTCGATAACGTTCTTCACTCTCACGCAAAGCTCGCTCGATTTGTTTGCGTTGGCTGATGTCCCGAGCAATTTTCGACGCCCCGACAATCTTCCCGCTGGTGTCCCGAACGGGTGAAATCGTCAGCGAAATATCGACCGTAGTCTTGTCTTTGCGGATGCGAACGGTGTCGAAGTGTTCGATTCGATCGCCTCGACTGATTCGTTCGATAATGACCCTCTCTTCGTCAGCACGATCGACGGGGATGATCAGCGAAATGTGCTGGCCTACCGCTTCGCTGGCGGTGTACCCGAACAGGCGCTCCGCACCTGCGTTCCAACTGGTTATGATGCCTTCCAGCGTCTTGCTGACGATGGCATCATCCGATGAGTCGACGATTGCAGCGAGCAGGCCAATCGCTCTGTCCGCTTGGAGCCGCAGGGCTGGTAAGTCATCCAGCAGCGACTGGCCGATGCCGTCCCCGGACTCCGGGTCGTGGAGGATGCAATCCGCCAGCGCTTCATGTGTGGCCAGTAGTTTGTCAATGTCCTCTTCAAAGACAAGCTCAGGGTGTATCTCAGTCCAGTAGTGCGCTGCCCTTACAAACGCTAAGAATAACAACAGGTATTGGAGGCGAGCCGGGCCGAATAGCCTCCCTAGTGTGTCAAGACATTGCAAATAGTCAGAAGTCTTCAAGAACACATGCGCCGTCAACACAAAGATGGCATCTTCCATCTGTGTGTCGGCCATCGGCATGGCAACAATGGGTGCGGGGCAGGCTGCGCACAGTGACAGACGAGACTGAAGTTCTTGTCCGCGTGGAAACGGCCGTCGAAGGAGTTTCACAACGTCTGTAACACTCTGTGTACGCGCCGTCGGATCGCCAGCGGGACGGCCAAGCCCCACCAAGAAGCCAACATGACGGGCAATGCAGTAGCGGACTGCGCAAAAACGCGACAGGTGGACGAAAAGGCGCTCCTTGAACAGGGATGGCAGAGGATTGTCGAGGTAGGCAACTTCGGCGAATCCCCACAGTTTCTCAATGATCTCGGGAGTCTCAGGCGCAAGGCGAAAGAAATTGGGAAGAACCCCGAATCGTTGCTCTACGCGATTCTCCAGGCGTGTTGCTGCATTTCCCATTGATTCACCGTCTTTTCAAAAGGAGAGCGTCTCGCATCCTACAACCACCAGATCCGCCACTACGAGATTACGTTCCATACATACAAGAAGTCGTCATCGCTGGCAGTGGCTACATTCCGCCTGCCTTTGTGAATGGCGCGATTCAGCGCCGAGCGCACGTTTACCTTGCCTTCCGCTAAGTCTGCCAATGGCACCTTGAGGGCGGTCCCCGGCGGCACCTGATCGAGGTCCGAGAGAATCTGAGTGACAATCTGTTTGTGCTTTCCGTTTCGGCCTTGGGGCACATCCAGCTGCGCCACGGTCTTGAAGTTCATCGCGGTTTTCTGGTTGGAACGGTTCATGACAATCTCCAATCGTTAGTGCGAACCCTAAACAAACGTAACGCTATCGTACAATACCGT
>Ga0210406_10000305_pt1 | contig 70969 bp, 56 predicted proteins | sample IncBWC30MmetaG_FD_155454 | JGI IMG/M metagenome (GOLD analysis project Ga0210406, IMG submission 155454) | Forest soil microbial communities from Barre Woods Harvard Forest LTER site, Petersham, Massachusetts, United States - Inc-BW-C-30-M | ecosystem: Environmental > Terrestrial > Soil >...
AAGCTGTGAAGTGACGCTGATTACGCCGGTAGCATTGGAAAAGGGTTTGCGCTTCGCGATTCGCGAAGGCGGCCATACCGTCGGCGCTGGCGCCGTTACCGAAGTGATCGAGTAGTTTTGGTAGTTTTAACCAAAGAGTTTCAAGAAAAAAGGATTAGATCATGCGGGAAATCATCACGTTGCAATGTGGCGATTGCAAGAATCGCAACTACACAACGACAAAAAACAAAAAGAAGCATTCAGATCGGCTGGAGACCAAGAAGTTTTGCAATTCGTGCCGCAAGCACACTCCACACAAGGAAGTGAAGTAGCTTCATTCCTGTTGTTGGGAGGGGTAAGGCCGGTTTTGTTTTTAGGGGAGTCGTCCAACGGTTAGGACTCCGGTCTCCAAAACCGGGTATGGGGGTTCGAATCCCTCCTCCCCTGCCAGAGTTTGAGTAGTGCGGGACACGTGAAGTACGGAAGAGGACGTATGGCAACGCAGGTGGCAAAGGTGGAAGAAGAAAAGCAGCCATCCGATCTGCAAAAGCGCGTAAGCGGCTCGCTGCAGAACACCACGGAATTTTTTCACGACGTTCGCGTCGAGCTGAAAAAAGTCACTTGGCCGACCAAGGATGACGTCGTAGCAACAACGGGAGTGGTTCTTGCGACGGTCGCCTTCTTCGGTCTTTATCTGGCCATTGTGGAATGGGCGGCACAAAAAGGTCTCGATTACGTTTTGAAGCTTTTTCACGCATAAGGGGTTTGGGATCACATGGGAATGCAGTGGTACATCATCCATACCTACTCGGGCTTTGAGAAGAAAGTGAAAGAAAGCCTGGAAAGCCGCGTGGCGGCGTTCAATCTGCAGGATCAGATTGGCCGCGTCTTGATCCCGGTGGAAGACGTCGTGGAAGTTCGCGGCGGCAAGAAAGTTGTTTCTTCGCGCATGTCGTATCCGGGTTACGTTCTCGTCGAAATGGATCTCGATGAAAACACCTGGCACATCGTGCGCAATACGCCACGCGTCACGGGATTTGTCGGCTCCGCCACTTCGCCCTCGCCGCTCAGCGAAGCGGAAGTGGACGCCATTATCAACCGCGTGCATACGCCGCAAGATCGGCCGAAGCCCAAGGTTGTGTACGAACGGAACGAGCAGGTGCGCATCGTGGACGGTCCGTTTGCGAATTTCAACGGCACGGTCGAGGAAATTGACAACGACCACAGCCGTTTGAAAGTGTCCGTAACGATTTTCGGTCGTTCAACGCCGGTCGAACTCGATTTCGCCAGCGTAGAAAAGCTCGGCTGAAGTTTGTAGCAACTTTTGTAGCTCAGGGGCTTTAGCCCCGGCAATGCTTGGCAAGATCGAAATTTTCAAAAAGGTTTTTGAGGTAAAGGGAACATGCCGCCAAAGAAAGTACAAACGACGATCAAGCTCCAACTGCCCGCGGGCAAAGCCACACCAGCGCCGCCAGTCGGCACCGCGCTCGGTCCACACGGCTTGAATATTATGGATTTTTGCAAACAGTTCAACGCCAAAACATCGAAAGAACCAGACGGAATGATTTTCCCCGTCCTCGTTACCGTGTACACGGATCGCAGCTTCACCTTCATTTTGAAGACGCCGCCGGCATCCGTTCTCCTGCTGCGCGCGGCGGGCATCGCCAAGGGTTCCCCGGAGCCGAACCGCAACAAGGTCGGCAAGGTTACAAAGAAGCAAGTTACGGAAATCGCGAAGATCAAGCTTGTCGATCTCAACACCACCAATCTGGACTCCGCCGTCCGCACAGTCATGGGCACGGCCCGCAACATGGGTCTGGAAGTCGTGGAAGCCTAAAGAATCATCAGGCGAAAAAAGATCGCTGGAGAAGCAGTCGAAATGGCAAAGCTAAAGAAAGCCGGCAAACACGTGGAGAAGGCGCGCAAGCTGGTAGAACCGCGCCCGTACAAGCTCGGCGAAGCGTCCGAGCTGATCAAGAAAACGCATCATACGAAGTTCAATGAAACCGTGGAGCTCGCCATCAATCTTGGCGTGGATCCCAAGCACTCCGATCAGGTCGTTCGCGGCACCGTTGTCCTGCCGCATGGTCTCGGCAAGAGCGTGCGCGTCCTGGTTCTCGCCAGCGGCGAAAAACAACGCGAAGCTCAGGAAGCTGGCGCGGATTTCGTCGGTGGTGACGAAATCGTGCAGAAAATCATGGAAGGCTGGACCGATTACGATGCGGTAATCGCCACTCCGGACATGATGAAGTCCGCCGGTAAACTCGGAAAAGTGCTCGGCCCACGCGGCTTGATGCCAAACCCGAAGACCGGAACCGTTACCGCGGATGTCACCAAAGCCATCAAGGAAACCAAGGCCGGCAAAGTTGAATTCCGCGTGGACAAAGCGGGCATCGTTCACTGCCCCGTCGGCAAAATCAAGTTTGAAGCGAACAACATCGCGGAGAACGCCCACGCCGTTATTACTGCCGTCGTCAAAGCAAAACCAGCAGCGGCGAAAGGCAAGTACGTAAAGAAAATCACGCTCACTTCAACTATGGGTCCCGCCATCGGGATTGACTTGGCTGAAGCGGAAACCGCCGTCGCGGCTGCAGCGTAAGGGATCGAAGGAACAGGATCATGAAAAAGCGCAGCGAAAAACAGCAGGATCTGGACAAGCTGAAAACGGAACTGGCCAAGGTCTCCACCGTAATTCTTTCGACCTTCCAGGGCATCACCGTCGAAAACGACACCAAGCTCCGCCGCGCCGTGCAGGCCGCCGGTGGCAAGTACAAGGTCGTCAAGAACACGCTGGCCGAGCGCGCAGGGCAGGGAACTCCCGCCGAAGGCCTTTTGAAAAATTTGAGCGGCACAAACTCCATCGCCTACACGGACGCAGATCCTGTCGCGCTGGCCAAGGCTTTGACCAAAGTCGCCAAGGACGTTCCGGCATTTCAGTTCAAGGCTGGTGTCGTCGAAGGCCGCGTCATTTCCATCGCGGAAATTCAGCAGCTCGCGAACCTGCCTTCGAAGGAAGAATTGGTCAGCAAGATTATGTTCTTGCTGAACGCGCCGGCGCAGCGCATCGCCACCGCGTTGAACGCTTTGCCCCGCAATCTGGCTGTCACGGTCAGCGAAGCGGTCAAGGCAAACAAGTTTAGTTCGTAAGAATTTTGACATGCGCTGGATTCCGGCGCGCGTCAGAAAAATTTAATTCGTTCTTTGAGAGGAGAACTAGCGGTCATGTCGAAAGTGGATACGATTCTGGATGAAATCAAGGGCCTGACGCTTCTAGAAGCGTCCGACCTGGTTAAGAAAATGGAAGAAGCCTTTGGCGTGTCAGCAGCTGCGGCAACAGTCGTAGCGGCTGGCGGCGGAGGCGCTGCGGCGGCTGCAGCTCCGGCGGAAGAGAAGACGGAATTCACCGTCGTACTCACCGATGTGGGCGGCAACAAGATCAACGTCATTAAGGCCGTTCGCGAAGTCACGAGCCTCGGTTTGAAGGAAGCCAAGGACCTCGTTGATGGCGCTCCCAAGACCGTCAAGGAAGGCGTGAACAAGGATGAAGCGGCCGCGATCAAGAAGAAGTTCGAAGAGGCCGGCGCCAAAGTAGAAGTTAAGTAAACGGTCTTACCCTAGTCCTCCGGTTTCTGCGGCTGCCCCGCATTAACCGGCTCTTATCGGTTGCGGTTTTGAATCGTGGCGTGGCCCCCAAGGGCGGAGGGGTCGCGCCAAAGGATTTCACTACGCACGTCGAGGCTGGGCAACTCTATAACTTCCCGCGTCCCTCCGGGACCGCCTGTAGCAGTGTGCGCAACGAGTTCGGGCAACTCGTCTCGCATAGCGGCTATTTGTCTCTTCTCCTCTCGTCGAATTCTTGCCCGAAATGAATGAGGTAAACCACGCATGTCGAACAGCAATCAGCACGTCCGGGAACGTCAGCGGCTGGATTTCGCAAAAATCCAGAGCTCGATTCAAATTCCCAACCTGATTGAAGTCCAGATGAAGTCCTATCAGCGCTTTCTGCAGATGGATCTGCTGCCGAGCGAGCGCGATGACGGCGGACTTCAGTCAGTGTTCACCAGCGTGTTTCCGATCCGCGACTTCCGCGAAATGTCTCAGCTTGAATTCGTGGACTACGCCATCGGCAACTGGGAGTGCAAGTGCAGCAATTTGAAGGGGCTGCACCACCTCCGCGCAACCTGTCGCAATTGCGGCGCAAGCGTCGTCACCAATCCTTATCAGACTGGCGACGTCATCTGCCACAAGTGCGGCACGTTCAACAAAAATACTCCGACCTTCTGCAACAAGTGCGGCGACCCAGTCGCCATGCAATTGAAGTACGACGTGAACGAATGCCAGGAGCGCGGCATGACTTACTCCGCCCCGCTCAAGGTCACCATTCGCCTCACGATTTACGACAAAGACCCTGACTCCGGCGCGAAGACCATACGCGATATCAAGGAACAAGAAGTTTTCTACGGCGATATTCCGCTGATGACCGAGAACGGCACGTTCATCATCAACGGCACCGAGCGCGTCATCGTCAGCCAGTTGCACCGTTCGCCAGGCGTCTTTTTCGAATCCGCCAATAACCGCAGCTATTTCCTCGGGAAAATCATTCCCTATCGCGGCTCTTGGGTGGAGTTCGAATACGACTCCAAGAACATTCTCTATGTCCGCATCGATCGCAAGCGCAAATTCCTCGGCTCCATTTTCTTGCGCGCGCTCGGCATGAAGTCCAATGAAGACATCCTTCGCACCTTCTATCAGGTGGAGCGCATCTCTCTGCGCGACAAGGATCTCTTCTGGAACGTTTCGCCCGGTCTCGTGGACCGCAAGCTCACTCACGAAATCAAGAACCCGAAGTCGGATGAAGTTATCGTCGGCGCGCACAAGCGCATCAACGACAACCTGCTGAAAGAACTTATCAAGGCGAGGATCTCGCAAGTTCGCGCGGCCCTTGCCGATCTCGAAGGCGCATACTCCGTTGCTGATGTCGTCAATCGTCAAACCGGTGAAGTTCTGCTCGAAGCCAACAAACCGTTGACCGCTGACCTCTGGCAGGCCTTCGCTGAAGGCGGCATTACCGAAGTGGACGTCTTCTTCCCGGAGCGCGATGACATCGGTGTCGTTCTTTCCCGCACGCTCGATAAGGACTCGATTCGCTCTTCGAAAGAAGCGCTCATTGAAATCTACCGCAAGCTGCGTCCCGGAGATCCTCCGACGCTCGAAACTGCCACGAATCTTTTCCGCGGCATGTTCTTCGATCCGCGCAAGTACGATTTCAGCCGCGTCGGCCGCTTGAAGTTCAATATCAAGCTCGGCCTCGATACGCCGCTGCAAAATCGTACGCTCGAATCGCCGGACTTTGTCGCCGCGATCAAATATCTCCTCAAGCTACGCAAGAACATCGGCGTGGTGGACGACATTGATCATCTCGGCAACCGCCGCGTTCGCGCGGTCGGCGAACTGCTCGAAAACCAGTTCCGCATCGGCCTTGTCCGCATGGAGCGCGCCATCAAGGAAAAGATGAGCGTGTATCAGGAAATGTCTACGGCGATGCCGCACGACCTGGTCAATGCCAAGCCGGTCATGGCCGCGATCCGCGAATTTTTCGGCTCGTCGCAGCTCAGCCAGTTTATGGACCAGACCAACCCGCTCAGCGAAATCACCCACAAGCGCCGCCTTTCGGCTCTTGGACCGGGCGGTCTCTCGCGCGAGCGCGCAGGTTTCGAAGTTCGCGACGTTCACCCGACTCACTACGGCCGCATCTGCCCCATCGAAACGCCGGAGGGTCCGAACATCGGTCTCATCAGCTCGCTATCCTGCTTTGCGCGCATCAACGACTACGGCTTCATCGAGTCGCCCTATCGCAAAGTCAAGGGCGGCCGCGTCATTGATTACGTCCAAGTAGTCAACGCTGGCGACAGTGAATTCAAGGCTGGCGAAATCATCGAAAAGGACCGCGTCGAAGAGCTCAACGATGAGCTCAAGCGCCGCAAGGTCGTGTATGAACCGTACTGCTTCTATCTTTCCGCATGGGAAGAAGACAAGTACGTTGTCGCGCAGGCCAACGTTGCGCTCGACGAAAAGGGCCGCATCACCACTGAACTCGTCAACTGCCGTCAGGCGGGCAACTTCGTTTTGAAGAACCGCGAAGAAGTGGACTACGTTGACGTTTCGCCGAAGCAGCTCGTCTCCGTCGCCGCCAGTTTGATTCCGTTCCTCGAAAACGACGACGCCAATCGCGCCCTCATGGGTTCGAACATGCAGCGCCAGGGCGTTCCCCTGATCCGCGGAGAAGCTCCGCTCGTCGGCACCGGTATGGAGCGTGTCACTGCTCGCGATTCCGGCGCAGTCGTTCTCTGCAAGCGCGACGGCATCGTGGACCAGGTGGACTCCGAGCGCATCATCGTGCGCGTCGAATCCGATCACTCCGGCGTTCTCAGCCGCGAAGTCGGTGCGGACATTTACACGCTCATCAAGTTCAAGCGCTCGAACCAGAACACTTGCATCAACCAGAAGCCGCTCGTTCGCGTCGGCGATCGCGTCAAAAAAGGACAAGTCCTCGCGGACGGTCCTTGCACCGACCGCGGCGAACTCGCTCTCGGCCGCAACGTGCTCGTGGCTTTCGTGCCCTGGCGCGGTTACAACTTTGAAGACGCCATCCTCGTCAGCGAAAAGCTGGTCAAGGACGATTACTACACTTCGATTCACATCGAGGAGTACGAAATCGAAGCGCGCGACACCAAGCTCGGTCCGGAAGAAGTTACGCGCGATATTCCGAACATCAGCGAATCGTTCCTGCGCAACCTAGACGAAAGCGGAGTCATCCGCATCGGCGCGGTTGTGAAGCCGGGCGATATCCTCGTCGGCAAGGTCACGCCCAAGGGCGAAACCACGCTGACGCCGGAAGAGAAACTTCTCCGCGCCATCTTCGGCGAAAAGGCCGGCGACGTGCGTGACGCGTCTCTCTACTGCCCGCCGGGCATCGAAGGCACCATCGTGGACGTCAAAATCTTCACCCGTAAGGGCGGAGAAAAGGACGAGCGCCACAAGGCCATCGAAGCTTCGCAGGTCTTCAAACTGGAAAAGAACCTCGCGGACGAAATCCGCATCTTGACCGACGAGCGCCTCAAGCGTCTTTCCGATTTGCTCGGCGGCAAGATTCTCCAGGCCGACCTGCACGACGAAAAGACCAACAAGCGCCTCTTGATGAAGGGCGCCGAGCTTACGCGTGACCTGATCGAGAAAATTTCCACGCGCAACCTCAAGCGTTTGAAGCTCAACGAAAAGGATCCTCTCCTGATAGAAAAGATCGAAGAGATCGAGGAGATGACCTCGCGCCAGATTGACGTTCTGCGCAAGATCACCGAAGAGCGCAAGGAAAAACTCAAGAAGGGCGATGAACTGCCTCCAGGTGTCATCAAGCTCGTCAAGGTCTATATCGCCATGAAGCGCAAGCTCTCCATCGGCGACAAGATGGCAGGCCGTCACGGCAACAAGGGCGTCATCGCGCGCATCGTGCCCGATGAAGATATGCCCTACATGCCCGATGGCACTCCGGTCGAAATTGTCTTGAATCCGCTCGGCGTTCCTTCTCGTATGAACGTCGGACAGATTCTCGAAACGCACCTCGGCTGGGCCGGCAAGGAACTTGGCAACAGCTTGAAGCGCCTTCTCAGCAAGGAAGTTCGCGCTGAAGCGCTTCGCCGCTGGTTCCGCGAAGTCTTCACCGAAACTGCGATTTACAAGTCCATCGCCAAGCTCGATGACGATGAGCTGCTGGAAATGGCAGAAGGCTTCCGCGACGGAATTCCATTCGCCACGCCCGTTTTTGACGGTGCACGCGAACCGGAAATTCGCCACCTGCTGGAAGTTGCGGGCTTGCCGCATGCCGGAAAGATCAATCTTTTCGACGGCATGTCGGGAGACATGTTCGATCAGCCGGTTACCGTCGGCTACATCTACATGCTCAAGCTCTCGCACCTCGTTGACGACAAGATTCACGCGCGTTCCATCGGCCCGTATTCACTGATTACACAGCAGCCGCTCGGTGGTAAGGCGCAATTCGGCGGACAGCGCTTCGGCGAAATGGAAGTCTGGGCGCTCGAAGCTTACGGCGCCGCGCACATCCTGCAGGAATTGCTCACGGCGAAGTCCGACGACGTTTATGGCCGCGCGAAAATTTACGAGGCCATCGTCAAGGGTGAGCCGGGCATTGAGCCGGGCGTGCCGGAATCGTTCAACGTTCTAGTCCGGGAATTGCAGTCTCTCTGCCTGGACGTAGAACTGATGAAGCGCCAAAAGCCGGCAGAAAAAGCCGCCGACTAGTAGCACAGGCACTCTTGCCTGTGCTCTTGGTCTAGGTTTTTGTAGCCCAGGGACTTTAGTCCCGGCAATGCTAAGCAGGATTGAATTTTTTGATGTTTTGGGTTCTCAGCCGGTCTGTTGTTAACGCAACGGATCGCAGCCCCGGCGAAAGCTGGGGAGGGAGGAAACAACCTTGTATCGCAGCAGCCCTTATGATCGCGCCAGTCTGATTGCAGATTTTGATTCCATCCGCATCTCTCTGGCGAGTCCGGAAAAAATTCGCTCGTGGTCTCACGGTGAAGTCACCAAGCCGGAGACCATCAACTACCGCACCTTCAAGCCCGAGCGTGACGGTCTTTTCTGCGCCAAAATTTTCGGTCCCGTCACGGACTGGGAGTGTTTGTGCGGCAAGTACAAGCGCATGAAGCATCGCGGCGTTATCTGCGATAAGTGTGGCGTCGAAGTCACGCTGTCCAAAGTCCGCCGCGAACGCCTCGGCCACATTGAGCTGGCTTCGCCCTGCTCGCACGTCTGGTTCTTCAAGGGCCTGCCCAGCCGCATCGGCTACCTGCTCGATATCTCCATGCGCGATCTCGAGCGCATCCTTTATTTCGAAGCCTTCGTTGTCGTTGATCCCAACGAAGTCGCCATCCTCAAGGAGCGTCAGGTCCTTCAGGAAGAGGAATATCGCAAGCTCGCTCAGGAATATCCCGGCCAGTTCGTGGCCAAGATGGGCGCGGAAGCCATCAAGGAACTTCTACGCCGCGTAGAAGTCGAAAAGCTCTCCGAAGAGCTCCGCGAAAAGATGAAGGGCGATCCTTCTTTGCAGAAACGAATCAAATTCGCCAAGCGCCTGAAGGTGCTGGAAGCGTTCCGCAAGAGCGGCAACAAACCCGAATGGATGATTCTGGACGTCATCCCCGTGCTTCCGCCGGAGTTGCGCCCACTTGTGCCTCTGGACGGCGGTCGCTTCGCAACTTCCGACCTTAACGACCTCTATCGCCGCGTCATCAACCGCAACAACCGGTTGAAGAAGCTCATGGAACTTCGCGCGCCGGACGTTATCGTCCGCAACGAAAAGCGCATGCTCCAGGAAGCCGTGGACGCCTTGTTCGACAACGGCCGCCGTGGCCGCGTTCTTCGCGGAACCAACAACCGCCCGCTCAAGTCCTTGTCCGATACGCTCAAGGGCAAGCAGGGCCGTTTCCGCCAGAACTTGCTCGGCAAGCGCGTGGACTACTCCGGCCGCTCCGTCATCGTTGTCGGCCCAGAGCTCAAGCTCCACCAGTGCGGTTTGCCAAAAAAAATGGCGCTCGAGCTTTTCAAGCCCTTCATCTATCACAAGCTCGAAGCGCAGGGTCACTGCACCACCATTAAGCAAGCCAAGGAAATGGTCGAACAGCAGGAAGCTGTCGTCTGGGACATCCTGGAAGATGTGATTCGCGAACATCCCGTGATGCTCAACCGCGCTCCCACGCTGCACCGCTTGGGTATTCAGGCGTTCGAGCCCGTCCTCGTCGAAGGCAAGGCCATCCGCATTCACCCGCTCGTCTGCACCGCGTTCAACGCGGACTTTGACGGCGATCAGATGGCCGTGCACATCCCGCTTTCGCCCGAATCGCAGGTAGAAGCGTCTGTGCTCATGCTCAGCTCGCGCAACATTCTTTCTCCGGCGCACGGTTTGCCTCTCGCCGTCCCGTCGCAGGACATGGTTCTCGGCATCTACTACCTGACCAAGAACAAGCCCGGCGCCAAGGGCGAAGGCCGCGTCTTCGGTTCCGCCGATGACGTCAGCCTCGCGCTCGAAGCGGGCGAAGTGGAATTGCTCACTCCCATCCGTCTCCGCTACTCGGGCGAAGTCATTGACCTGGTCACTGCTTACGACAACCAGGACGTTACGCACACCGAGCCGGTCAAGATGGAGCGCCAGTTCATCCAGACCACCGTTGGCCGCGTCATTTTCAATTCGCACTTGCCCTCGCACATGCCGTTCATCAACGGCTTGCTCAAGAAAAAGGGCGTTCAGCAGCTTGTCTATTACGCTTACCTTCGATTCGGTCTTGAAAACACCGTCGTTCTGCTCGATCAGTTGAAGGCGCTCGGCTTCACCTACGCCACCAAGTCCGGCATCTCCATCGGCATTGACGACATGCTTATCCCGGGCGATAAAGCCAAGCTCGTCGAAAACGCCGAAAAAGAAGCCGTCAAGGTTCAGCAGCAATACCTCGATGGGGCCATCACTCACGGCGAACGCTACAACAAGATCATTTCCCTCTGGGGCGACGTCACGGAAAAAGTCGCGGACGGAATGTTCAAGGCGCTCGAAAGCCATGACAAGGAAGGCGTCATCAACCCCGTCTACGTCATGGCGGACTCCGGCGCCCGCGGTTCGAAGCAGCAGATTCGCCAACTTTCCGGTATGCGCGGCCTCATGGCCAAGCCCTCCGGCGAAGTCATGGAGACTCCGATCACTTCGAACTTCCGCGAAGGCCTTACCGTGTTGGAATACTTTATCTCCACGCACGGTGCTCGTAAGGGTCTTGCCGACACCGCTCTAAAGACCGCGGACTCCGGCTACCTCACCCGCCGTCTCGTGGACGTGGCGCAAGACGTCATCATCAACGAACTCGATTGCGGCACAGGCGAAGGCATTTACGTCGAACCTATCATCGAAGCCGGCGTCGAAGTCGAACCGCTACGCGACCGCATCGTTGGCCGCGTTTCGCTCGACAAGATTAAGGACTTCGAAGGCCACGTAATCGTCGAGATCAACCAGGAAATTACGGAAGAGCTCGCGAACGCGGTACAGGCCTCCGGTATCGAACGTGTCCGCATCCGTTCCGTGCTCACCTGCGAATCCCGCCGCGGTGTTTGCGCGCTCTGCTATGGCCGCAACCTCGCTTCGGGCCGCATGGTCGAATTGGGCGAAGCGGTCGGCGTCATCGCCGCGCAGTCCATCGGCGAACCCGGCACGCAGCTCACCATGCGTACCTTCCACATCGGCGGTACCGCCACCCGCGTTTCGGAACGTTCCACGCTCGAAGCGCGCAACAACGGCATCATCAAGTTCATCGACCTCAAGTACGTCGAAGGCCGTGGCGGCACTTCCATCGCCATGAACCGTTCCGGCTTGATCGCCATCGTGGACGAAAAGGGCCGCGAAAAAGAGCGCTACCACGTTGTGTACGGCGCGCGTCTCCGCGTTGCCGAAGGCGACACCGTCACCCACGGACAGACTCTTGCCGAATGGGATCCGTTCACGTTCTCGATTCTTACGGAAACCGGCGGCACCATTCGCTTCGAGGATCTCCGCCCCGGCGTCACCATCGAAGAGCAGGTGGACGAAGTCACCGGCCTTTCCCAGGACGTTGTCACTCTGCCTCCCGGCGATGAAAAGCATCAGCCGGCCATTTTGATTCGCGATAGCGCGGGTAAAAACAAGAAGAAATACCTCATGCCCTCGCGCGCGCACTTGATGGTCAAGGATGGCGACGACGTTCAGCCTGGCGACATTCTTGCCAAGATTCCGCGCGAAACCACCAAGACGAAGGACATCACTGGTGGTCTCCCGCGTGTCGTCGAACTCTTCGAAACCCGTAAGCCCAAGGACCCTGCCGTCATCAGCGAAATTGACGGTATCGTCCGCTACGGCGAAATCGCCAAGGGCATGCGCAAAATCTACGTCGAAAGCGAAGATGGAAAAACCACCAAGGAATATTCGATTCCGCGCGGCGTGCACATCAACGTTCAGGAAGGCGAACACGTCAAGGCCGGCGAAGCCCTCATTGACGGTCCGCTCAACCTGCACGACTTGCTGGCAGTCCTCGGCGAAAAATTCACGCAGGCCTATCTCGTCAATGCCATTCAAGAGGTCTACCGCCTCCAGGGCGTCAACATCAACGACAAGCACATCGAAACCATCGTTCGTCAGATGATGCGCTGGGTCAAAGTTGAGGACGTTGGCGACACCAACTTCCTTCTCGAGGAACAAGTGGACAAGTTCCGCTTCCGCGAGGAAAACGATCGCATCATCAGCGAAGGCAGCCGCCCCGCCACGGGCCGTCCGCTTCTCCTTGGTATCACCAAGGCTTCGCTCTCGACCGATTCGTTCATCTCTGCTGCCAGCTTCCAGGAGACCACGCGCGTTCTCACCGAAGCCGCCGTTGCCGGCAAGGTGGACTACCTCCGCGGCCTCAAGGAAAACGTCATCATGGGCCGTCTCATCCCGGCCGGCACCGGACTCGAGCACTACCGCAGCCTTCAGTTGCTGACGGAAGTGCCTGTCCAGGCGCCAGTCGAGGAAATTCCCGAAGCCGCCGAGCTAACCGCTGAAGAGGCCGCCGCTCTCGACTTCATGGGCAAGGACGGCGAAGCCGACGCCGCCACAGAAGGCTAATCAGCCCCAGCACAATCCAAATCAAAGCGGCGCTCTGGTTTATCCCGGAGCGCCGTTTCCTTTGGAATTCGACCGCTCAGCGTCGTCCGTTTGCACAGGTACACTTCGGGCACTCTCTGCCCCAGCTTTCATTGAGCCTTGCCGCTGCGCTTCCTACAATATTAGGTACTCGATTGGCCGGCGGGGTTGTACCGGGTTCGACGCTCAGCCTATGCCAGATAATCCCCAGCCTATTCTGCCGACAAAGGGCAGCTCCACTGACCCCGCGCAGAATCGCGTCAGCATCTCCTCGCGCCTCGAACATTTTGAAAAGCGCCAGGCTGATCTCCTGCGCCTTATTTACCTGATCCTCGTCATCGTCGTTTCCGCTTTTCTATGGACACAATGGAGTACGCTGCGTAGCTTCGTCTATCGCCTCGAAGGCGCCGCATTCGGACTGGTCGCTCTGGTTCTTCTTGTTGGCGCGTACGCCTGGCGCCGCACGCGGGAAATCTCCGAACTCCGCGGACTCGTGCGCGGCCTCGAACAGCGCGACGTCACTTCCGCCAACGACAAACAACTCGAACAACTCTTCGGCATGATTAGCCGCTCGCAGCAAGGCTATCGCGATCTAATCGATTCCTTCGACGACGTCCTCATCGCCCTTTCCCTCGAAGGCGAAATTCGCGCCGCCAATCGCCGCTTCAGCGATCTCCTCGGCCTCAATTTCCAGCAAATCATCGGAAAAAAGATCAGTGACTTCTTGGACGAATCCGGCGGTCAGGGCACCGCCGACGCGCAAGAGGGTCTTCCAAGATTTCTAGAGCGCCGCAATTGGTCCGGCGTCGTGCAAGTCCGCTTCAAAAATCGCAACGCCGTCCATTACTTTGACTGCGTCGCGCACGCTATGGTCCGCGACGAAGTCGTTCACGGCATCACCGTTCTCGCACGCGACGTCACCGCCCTTCGCCGCAACGAAGCGCGCTTCACCGAACTTTTTGAAACCCTGCAGGAAGGCATCTACATCGTCACGCCGGAAGACCGCATCATGGACGCGAATCCCGCTCTCGTCCGCATTCTCGGTTACGATTCCAAGGACGACCTGCTCGCCCGCAAAGTCTCCGATGTCTTTCCAGACGAATCGCTCCGCAACATCGTTCGTTCCGAAGTGGATCGCCAGCCCGTCCTCGAAGGCCGCGAAATCATTCTCATTCGCAAGGACGGCAAACCCATCACCTGCCTCAACACCGCCGCCGCCGTTCGCGATACCTCCGGCAAAATCATCCGCTATCAGGGCGCCCTCATGGACGTCACCGCCCGCCGCGAAATCGAGCGCCGCCTCCACAAGCAGCAGGAATTTGCCCGCCGCCTCGTGGACAGTTTCCCGGACGTTATCTTTGTCGTGGACACGCAGGCGCGCTACACTTTCGTCAGCCCTCGCGTAAAAGAAGTCCTCGGCATGGACGTCGAGGAAACCATGGCGAAATCCTTCGCCGAATGCGTTCATCCCGACGATCAGTCCGCGGTCAAAGCGCTCTACGCAGATATCGCTTCCGGCAAGCAAAATTTCGGCTCGCTCGAAGTTCGCATTCGCCACAAAGCCGGAGATTGGCGCTACGTTCGGTCGCATTTCAGCCCGCTCTCCGCGGAAGCGGGTGGCATAGACGGCGTCGTCATCTCCAGCCGCGATGTCACCGAACTCAAACGTCTCAGCGAACAGCTCATTCAATCCGAAAAACTCGCCGCCATCGGGCAAATGCTTGCCGGCGTCGCCCACGAACTTAATAATCCGCTCACCGCAATTCTCGGCGTCACCGAACTCGTCCGCGAACGCGAAGGCCTCGACGACGCGATGAAGCGCCAGCTCGACCTCACCCATCGCCAGGCCCGCCGCGCCGCGCGCATCGTGCAGAATCTTCTGGAATTTGCTCGTCCCGCTGCGCCGCAGCGAAAGCCGGTTGACATCAACAATATTCTGGAACGCACGCTGCAGCTCCACGAACATTCGCTGCGCCGCAATTCCATCGAAGTCAGCATTCAGCGGCAGGAGGGAATTGCAAACGTCGTCGGCGATGCCAGCCAGCTCATCCAGGTTTTTCTGAATCTCCTCATCAACGCCGAGCAGGCCATCTGCGAAGTGCGCGATTCCGGCCGCATCCGAGTTCGCGTCGCATCCTCCTCCAGAAAAGTCACTGTCACCATTCAGGATGATGGCGTCGGAATTTCGCAGGAAGCGGCTTCAAAAATTTTCGATCCGTTTTACACCACGAAGCGTCCGGGCGGCGGCACCGGTCTCGGCCTCAGCATTTGCGTCGCGATTCTTCGCGAACATGCTGGAACCGTCGAAGCGCAATCCCTCCCCGCCGGTGGCAGTGCGTTCACCGTCGTTCTGCCTGCCGCTGCGCCGGAGCAATCGCCGTCCGCGCCGACACATCGCGACACTTCGCAAGGCGGTACTGCGCACGCCGGTTCGCAGGGCGAAAAGGGGCATCACGACCCCGATGCCACTCCCGCGAGCTCCAAGCCTCCCGTGCCCATGGCGGTAAAAGGCCGCAGAATCCTCGTGCTCGACGACGAGGAAAGCATCCGCTCGCTGCTTGAAGAAGGCCTGTCGAACCACGGCCTCCGCGTAGCGTGCGCGGCTTCCGCGGAAGAAGCCGCAAAACTCGCCGCCACGGAAAATTTCGATGCGTTGCTTTGCGATCTGAATCTTGGCGCCACGGGCGGCATCAGTTCCGGCCACGAAGCCGCCGCTCACGTCGTGGCCGCAGCGGGTCCAAACAAACCAATCGTCATTTTCATGACGGGTGAACTAGTCTCCGGCTCCGAAGACCGCAGCGGCCTTGGAGGCACTGCCTTCCTGCAAAAACCCTTCCGCATCCTGGACGTCCTCGCCGTCCTCCGCGAATCCTTCACGACGGTCACATCTTCCAAGCCATAATTTTCCTTGCTCGTTTCTTACGCCGACGTGTTTGTTGGTGCAGGGACGGAACTTTAGTCCGCCACTTCTTCCCTGAACTCTTACTTCTTCTCCACGCTCTTCGCTGCCCCCTTGTCCACTCCAAAATCCCAAACGTACAAATTCATTCCATCCGGCAACATTTCCGCGAGCGCATACTCCCCCGGCTCCATCTGTTCACCCAGCGTAAACCGGTACACGTTCGGTGCCACTTCCCATCGCTGGAGCAGCACCGTCTTTCGCGAGGTATCCATCTTTTCCCCAAACAGTGACTGGATCTGCTCCAGTAGCCGCTTGTTTCCCTTCACCGTCGCGCGAATCAGCTCCACTTCCGGCCCAGACTCTCCGGGTCGGCTGCTCTTCCGCACAAGAGACGTGTGGTCCGGATCGGGCGGCGCCTCGCGCAAATAAAATTCCAAGTGCGAAGGATCAAGTCGCATCGTCGCGTGCGCGCCCGGCAATTCGTAGTTCGTCTTGCTCGGCACGATGGGCACCGGAATCATGATCTGTTTCAGGAATTGCTTTTTGTCACGGTGTTGGTCCATCCCCGCCTGCTCCAGCAGCGTAATGGTTTTTCCCTGCGCGGCAAACATGCCTTCCCCCGAAGGTAGAAACGCGCCAGACCCGGTCTGCAAACTCGCGTCCACGTCCAGCGCCATGTCCATCCGCGAAGCTTGTTCCTGCTGGTGCAGCTTCTTCAATTCCGCATCGTGCTGCGCCGCAGTCGCCGCTTCCGCTTTCTGCGTCGCTGCCCAGTCCACCATGGACGCCGGAATCTCCTCCCACGCGCCGCGCTCCAAACTGTAATACCGCACGCGCTCCCCGTTCCGCGTGTACTCGCGAACGAGTTGGTAGTCTCCATCCTTCAGAACCAATTTCTTCCCATTAGGCGCTCCGCCGGGCAATGCGCGCTTATCTTGATCTTGTTGAGGACTCTCCGCAGCAGGCTTGCTGGTGTCCGGCCCAGGAGGAGGTTGAGCCTGTCCCGCCGCGCATCGCGCCGTTAGCAAGAATCCCAGACCAATCATCGCGCCCAAACCCACAATCGAAAGGAACCTGTTTCTCATGAGGACCAACCTACCCATTGGGATGCCCCAACGCAACAGTCGTTTGCCTGCAGGGCTGGGACAGAGAGGCTCGGTGACTTGTGTGGATTTGGTTAACCATAATCACCCCACCCCTCCCCTGTTTTTTGTAAGTGTCCTTTAGGGCCGACCGGCCCGCGAAACCTCATGAAAATCGCTCAACGTCAGGCAAGGCAGACCTCGTGACGTTAACTCCTTCGATTTCAGCACGCCTTGATTTGCCACCCAGGGTTTTTCGACCCTGGGTTGTTAGTTCTGCTGCGCGGAAAACGGGTAAGAAAATATGCGGACCACATTGTGCGACCGAAACTACTCGTACACCGTGTCTACTTTGCGGCCGATTCCGGCTTGCACCAAGAGCGCGCGCAACGCTTCTTCGCCGCCGGCGCCGCGTTGTTCGTCGGAAATGTTGCCGTCCTTATCTATGACGACGTAGATCGGATAGACAGTCGCTTCGTACATGGCCGCGAGGTTGGTGTCCTCCATCAGGACGATGCGGCAGGAACGAGGATGCTGCTCGAGGTATTTCTTAACCAGCTTTTTCGGCTCGTCGACGTTGATGGCAAGAACGATCAGACCCTTGTCGCGGTATTCCTTGTCGAGCTTGTCTACGTAATCCGCCTCGGCGACGCAGAATTTGCACCACGTGGTCCAGAATTCGAGCAGCACGACCTTGCCCTTGATACTGGCATTGTTGAATTTCTCCCCGGAGGTGGTGACGGCATTGAAACGAGGAGCCGGCTCGTTCGTGGCGGTAGCGCTACAGAGAAGCGCCGCGGAGAGAAACAGAGCGACTGCGAGGCGAGGACGAGGCTTAGGCCGGGCGACCATACCGGAAATGTAGCACGGACAAAAGGAACGCCAAAAAGTAAAAAGGCCCCCATGCGAGATGAGGGCCTTCCAAAAACCAGGTTCAAGCGCCCGTTAGTGGGTGCACTTGGGGAACAGCGTGACCAGCACCATCAGATCGGACAGCGTAAAGAGCCAATTGTCGGCCTTGCCGGCGGCTTCCGCGGCGCGGGCGATAAAGCCCAGGTGGCGCGTGCGGGCGAACTTATGAATGTGCTCGAGGCAGATGCCAGTCAAGCTGGCAACTTCCGAATCGGTGAAGATTTTTTGACTCGATTTTACTGTGACCATGGCCGTTCTCCTCAACAACCAGTTCCCAACTATCTTTGTGACTCAACCTTCAAAATCGTTACTGCATCCTGTCCGCTTTTTCCTCTTGCTACTTCTACGATGCTGAGACGAGCGTAAAAGATGCAGAACTTCCCTGCAATAGTCGTTCCGTTTCAGAAGCAAATAAACGAGCAGGCTAGTACTTTCTCTAAATCTGTTGAAAAAATGAGCATTTTGGCAGTCTTTGAGCTGTTTTTCAGAGTGGTACTTGATCCCGTTTTATCTGAGGCGACGGAAAAAATATCCCACTTCCGCGAACTTGCTACGTGATTTGGAATAGTTGTGGCGATTTAGCTAAACGTTTTACTTGAGACTGATTCGGAAAACCATGGAGATTTGTGAACCAATTCTGACAAAACAATTACAAAGCTGCGCCGCCAGCTTGTTCAAACGCATGCGCGATCTGGAGAACGCGGGCTTCGCCGAACGCGGGGCCGAAGATCTGCAGGCCGACAGGGAGTTTGCCGTCAATTCTGCCGCAGGGAACGGAGATTCCGGGGACGCCAGCGAGCGATCCTGTAACGGTGTAAATATCTGCCAGATACATTTGCAGCGGATCACTGGTGCGTTCGCCGAGTTTGAAGGCCGGAACGGGCGAAGTGGGCGTGACGATGGCGTCCACTTTGGTGAAAGCGTCGCGAAAATCCTGTGCGATGAGCGCGCGGACTTTTTGGCCCTTGAGATAGTAGGCCTCGTAGTAGCCAGCGGAGAGGACGTACGTTCCAAGAACGATGCGGCGTTTCACTTCCGGGCCAAAACCGGCGCCGCGGGTTTTGCGGTACATGCCGATGAGTGTCGGGTCGTCGACACGTAGGCCATAGCGGACGCCGTCATAGCGGGCGAGGTTGGAGGAGGCCTCGGCGGTGGCGATGATGTAGTAGGTGGCGATGGCGTAATCGGTGTGGGGCATCCGGATGTCCACCAGTTCGCAGCCGAGCTCTTTCAGAACAGCGATGCCGGATTCGACTTTGGCGCGGACGCCGGAGTCCATGCCTTCGGCGAAATAGTCTTTGGGAATTCCAATGCGGAGGCCTTTGACAGGCTTGGCGGCTTCAGCGGCGTAGTCCGGCACGGGGGCGGTGGTGGAAGTGGAATCGCGCGGGTCACGACCGGCAATCGTCTGGAGAATTGTGGCAACGTCTTTCACTTTTGTGGCGAAGGGGCCGATGCGGTCGAGCGAAGAGGCGAAAGCGATGAGGCCGTAGCGGGAGACGCGGCCGTAGCTGCCCATCATGGCGGGGATGCCGCAGAGGGCGCCGGGCTGGCGGATGGATCCGCCAGTGTCCGTACCGAGAGAGGCGACGGCAAGGCCTGCAGCGACCACGGCTGCGGAGCCTCCGCTGGAGCCGCCCGGGACGCGGTCGAGTGCTAGCGGGTTTTTCACAGGGCCATAGGCGGAGTTTTCGTTTGAGCTGCCCATGGCGAATTCGTCGCAATTGGTTTTGCCGAGGAGGACAGCGCCGGCGGATTCGAGGCGCCCGACGGCGGTGGCGTCGTAGGCGGGGTAGTGATTTTCGAGAATTTTTGAGGCGCAAGTGGTGCGAATGCCGCGGGTGGAGAGGACGTCTTTGATGGCGATGGGAACACCAGCGAGGGGAGGAAGAGGTTTGTTTGACGCTATGAGGGCGTCGATTTTATCCGCTTGGGCGTAGGCGCGTTCGGGAGAGAGGGTGAGATAGGCGTTGAGCGTGGGATTTTGCGCGTCAATGCGTTTGAAGAAATCGGCGGCAAGTTCGCGCGCGGAGATTTTTTTAGCGGCGAGGGCGGATTTTGCGGATTCGATTGTCCAGTTGTCAGACATGGTCCTCAGTTCCTGCATCTTGCCGAAACGGGCCGCTTCAGAAAGCGGCCCCTACAACAGAATCTCTAGCGCTCGATGACCCTGGGGACGCGGAAAAAGGGTGGCTCGGGATCGGGCGCGTGTTTTAGAACGTCGGCGGCGATGATGCTCTGGACGTGGATGTCTTCGCGGAGGGTGGCGTCAGCGGTTTGGTCGTCGGTTAGGACTTGCGCCATGGGTGCGACGTTGGTGGTGTCGAGTTCGTTGAGCTTGCCGATGTATTCGAGGATTTCGTCAATTTGGGCGCGATAGGTTTCGAGCTCGGACTCGGAGAGTTCGAGATAAGCGAGGTCGGCGACGCGGATTACGTCTTCACGGGTGATTTTCATGGCTTATGCCGAACTAGATGCGGTTCGGAGCCAGTAATTTTAGCATAAGCTCGGTGCCAGCTCTGGAAACCACTACACTCGAGTCGGCATCTACCTTTGCAAAGGTGGCCGAAGAAAGTGGGCGGTGTCGTATCCGCCGGATTTATCACATCACTAGCTCGGCCAAGGGCGGTATCAGGTCATGAAATTTTTTCTACTGGTATGTTCTTTGGCATTTCTGAGTTTGCCCGCGATGGGACAAAAGGCGAAGAAGCTCATTGAGCGGCCGACGCATTTCGAGATCGGTGTATTCATGTTCTTCGATTTTGGGCCACCTTTTGATTACTACAATCTATATATTGTGCGTCCGGCTAAAAGCGGGACAAATGTGGAGCGGTTGCTATTCACGCCTCCCGGCGACAAATGTTTTTCTCCGGCGAAGATCGAAAGATCCGCGGCGACTGTCAAAGAGACAGTTGCGGAGTTATTTGACTCAAAGAATCCTTGTGAAGTCCCCGAGAAAGAATTGAAGCGCGAGCTGAAGCGGTGCAAGCATTGCCTCACGTTCAGTGGTTCTCGTGTCGTCATGCAAGTGAAGTGCGGAGAGCAGACGCGATTGATTCGGTCCGACATTTTGGATCGAGACATGTTTGATCCGCGAGCTGGCACGCCGGACAACACGACATGGACGATGCATTTGCTGGAGAAGCTGAACAAGAATCTCGGACCAGGAGTGATGGAAAAACCCGCTCTTCAAATGGGAACGGAACAGCCCGACTCAAAGGTGCAACTCAGCTCTCAAGATGAGACGATTCTGGGCGAGGTAGATGCAGGGCACTACGATTCTCTTTTTCCAAGTGGTTCTGAAACGGAAAAATTATCCGCGCTTTACAAGTCGACGCAGAACGTTGGCTTCGCACAGCCGAGCGCGAAATTGAAGAGCTCCAGTCCAGTGCCTCCCGTAAAATTCGTTGAACCTGGTTATCCGCCGCTCGCTAGGGCAACGCACACGGAAGGCGACGTGAGCCTGGCATTCGAAATACTCCCCGATGGTTCTACGACAAATGTCCGCATCTTGTCGGGACACAAATTGTTGAATCCAGCGGCGCTGGATGCAGCTGGGAGATGGAAATTTTCAACTGCTGATGCAGGTAAGACTGCAGAGGCCACAATTGGATTCGCGTTGAACTGTCCGACTGAAACTAGCAAAAATTAAGGCAATAGTTACCGAGAGAGCGCGGCGGCGGGTTTGCGGGGGAATTTGGTGGAGACATAGTTGTCTACTAGGGATTTGAAGGCGACGGCGAGTTCGTCGTAGGTGCCTTCGAGGGTGACGTCTTTTTTGCCGTCGATGTACACGGGGCAGCGGGGTGCTTCGCCGGTGCCGGGAAGGCTGATGCCGATGTTGGCGGCTTTGGATTCGCCGGGGCCGTTGACGATGCAGCCCATGACGGCGAGGGTCATGGTTTCGACGCCGTCGTATTGTGTTTTCCAGGTGGGTATCATTTCGCGAATGTAGGCTTGCGTGCGTTCGGCGAGTTCTTGAAATGTGGTGCTGGTGGTGCGGCCGCAACCGGGGCACGCGGTGACGCTGGGAGAAAACGAGCGCAGGCCAAGCGCCTGAAGTACTTCGCAGCACGCGTAAACTTCTTCGCGGCGGTCGCCGCCCGGACGTGGCGTGAGCGAGATGCGAATGGTGTCGCCGATGCCGTCATAGAGAAGAACGCCGAGCGATGCGGCGGACCAGATCTGGCCCTTCATGCCCATGCCGGCTTCGGTGAGACCGAGGTGCAAAGGCTGCTCTGTTTTGCTGCTTAGGTCGCGATAAACTGTGATGAGGTCACGCGGACGGGAAGTTTTGCAGGAAATAATAATTTGATTGTGGCGGAGGCCGGATTCGAGCGCGAGCTCCGTGGATTGAAGCGCGGAGAGGACCATGCACTCGTTGATGATGTCTTCGGATTCTTTGCCGAGACTCTTGTCGGTGTTCTCCTGCATTTTGGCCATGACTAGCTCTTGATTTAAAGAGCCGCCATTGACGCCGATGCGGACTGGCTTGCCGTTGTCCACGGCGACTTTGCAGATGGTGGAGAACTGTTCATCGCGGCGCTGACCGGCACCGACGTTGCCGGGGTTGATGCGGTATTTGTCGAGCGATTTGGCGCAGTCGGGATATTTAGTGAGGAGAACGTGGCCGTTGTAATGAAAGTCTCCGATGATCGGAACGTAGCAGCCGGCGGCGAGAAGGCGCTTTTTGATTTCGGGAACGGCGGCCGCGGCTTCGGGGACGTTGACGGTCCAGCGAACGATTTCGGAGCCAGCCTCGGCGAGTTCGAGCGTTTGCTTTAGCGTGGATTCGACGTCGGCGGAGTCCGTGTTGGTCATGGACTGGACGACGATGGGTGCGCCGCCGCCGACCTGGACATGGCCGACTCTTACGCCGTAGGTTTTGCGGCGCGGGTGGCGCGAGCCAGTCGAATCGAAGCCCGCGATTTGCGTGAACGTGGACATTTACTCATCTAGTTTATCAGCGTGGGGTTAGGCCGTGCCAGTCGAAGCGATGTTGAAAAGGTGTCAGTTTCCGAATAGGCCACTATTGGGGAACCAGTGAAACAAGGGAGCGTCAAAAACCCATTGTTTAGAACCTGGAGCGGTGCCATCATGCGTCGGATCCACCCTCGGAAGATGCCAAGCTTCGGCAACCCGGAAGTTTTCCATGTCAGCTAATTCCGCACCTTCAATCGTCCGTTTCGGAACGTTCGAGCTTAATCTTCAAACTGGGGAACTTCGCAAGCGGGGGCAGAAGATAAAGCTTCAGGAACAGCCGTTGCAAGTGCTGGCGGCGCTGCTTGAGCGGCCTGGAGAGATGGTCAGTCGGGAGGAATTGCGCAGCAAGCTCTGGCCGGCGGACACGTTCGTCGATTTTGATCATAGTCTCAATGCCGCTATTAAGAGGTTGCGGGACGCGCTTGGCGAATCGGCGGACGCCCCTGTATTCATCGAGACGCTCGCTCGACGTGGGTATCGCTTCATAGCCCCACTCGAAGGAGGCTTCGCTGCAGGCGGAATCGGAACCGCGCCCGCCCCGGAACAGAGCAAATCGTCTTTCTTGCGCCCCTGGGTCGCCATCGCCTTCCTTTCACCCATTGTGATTGCCGTCCTGGCGTGGGCCATGTGGCGGCATCCATCGCGGCACACGGAGGTCATCGAGCATAAGCTCACCTCGAATTCATCAGAAAATAGCGTGAGCAGCGCGGCGGTCTCCCCGGATGGCAAGTATCTCGCCTACACGGACAATACAGGTATCTACCTGAAGCTGATTCGCACGGGTGAAACCCACCCGGTGCCCTTGCCGCCAAACTTCTCAGCCCATGTGAACGACTGGTTTCCGGACGGCTCTCATTTACTCATCTCCCGTGAGGAACAACCCGGTAAGGCAAGTTTGTGGAGCATCTCGCTGTTCGGAGGGTCGCCCCGTCAATTGACAGATGACGGCTCAGGAGGATCGGTGTCCCCGGATGGAGCCCACATTGCGTTCCGCCGCGTTGACCTGACTTACAACCCTCAGCTCGCTCGAGAAGTGTGGGTCATGCGTTCCGACGGAACAGATCCGATTAAGGTTGCACCTGATAAGGGTTCGCGGGTGGGAACGCCGACGTGGTCCCCCGACGGCAAACGAATCGCTTACCTCAGAACAGCATTGGCGTACGACGCGCCGACGCGTTCGGTTGAGGTGAATGAATGGCAGAACGCGAGCGCCAAGACCCTTTTTTCAGACAGCGGTTTAACTCCTGCCCTGCATTGGCTGCCGAATGGCCGCTTGACCTACGCCGTTGACACCCAGCAAACCCCAGGCCGGCGAGATTCAAGCGTTTGGATGCTATCACTGCCGCAAGCGGGAAAGATTTCCAAGCCCCCGAAACGCATCACGCAAGGATACGGTTCGATTAAGCAAATTACCGGAAGCGCCGATGGAAAAGCACTTGTCTTCATAAGAGAAAATTGGTTGCCTAGCATTTACATCGGTACGCTGGCAGCGGACGGCACACAGTTGCTGGCGCACAGGCGGCTGACGCTCGATGAGAGTGTAAGCGTTCCGACTTCCTGGACACCAGATAGCACGGCAGTCCTGTTTTATTCGAATCGAAACGGTACTTTAGAGATTTTCAAGCAGGCTACCGATCAGCCATTGGCGGAGAGTCTGGTAACTGCCGCAGACCAGCTCTCAGAACCCAGAGTGACGCCCGACGGTTCAGAGATCTTGTATGTTTCGACTCCTAAATCCGCCGGTCCGGAGACTCCTTCTTCTATTTTCGCAATTCCCATCCATGGCGGACCTTCTCGATTAGTCCTCCAAGACGTGGCGATCTTTGCTGTGGAGTGTGCGCGCTTGCCATCGACGACCTGCCTGTATAGCGTATCGAAGGGGAATACGCGAGAGACCTATCTCTTCGACGCGCGAAGCGGCAAAACTGCAGGCCCGCCCCAAATCGATTCCGAGGGCTTCTGGAGTCTATCCCCAGACGGTTCGCAACGAGCCTTCGTCCCTGTCGGTTCTAATCAAGAAACGATCCACTTCCGTTCCACATCCACGGGCAAAACCGGTGACCTGGTTGTAAAGGGATGGAAGGGATTGATGCACGTAGACTGGTCTGCAGATGGAGGCAGCCTCCTCGTTGGTTGGCATAATCATGAATCGGATAATGCATTACTAAAGGTCACCCTAAGTGGCGAAGTTTCGGTTCTGCTCCGTTCCAATAATTTCATCGGATACGCAATTCCATCCCCTGACGGGCGACTGCTGGCCATATTGGAGGTCAGCCCGACCAAGAATGTGTGGCAGATCAAGGATTTCTGACGGTCCTCTGCAACATCTTCCGGTCATGTGAATCGCCGGTCACGATTCATAAAATTCAAATTGCCCCGCTACCCGCTGAAGCCGTGGGCGCGTTGATGTTGATATTCGGCTGCGTCGAAGTGGCCGAGGGAGTCTTCGATTAGGCCGTCTTCGCCAAATTTCCATTCTTCGTAGCCGCTGATGCGGACTTTTTTGCCGGTGCCTCCCGGTCCGGTGTTGGTGCCTTCGAGTGTCCAGTGAAATTCGACGCGCGTGCCGTCTGGGTTCAGGTCGTCCATGAAGAGCTTGAGATCGGGGAAAGTGGTCATGAAACCGCGTGCCGCTTCGATGAGAGCATCTCGCCCGATGGCAGGAGACTCGTCGTTGATTTTGAGCGAGCCGTTCGGTGAAAAGAATGCGGCTACGGACTCGGGATTCTGGCTGCACCATGCGGCGGTGTAGCGAGTGGCGAAGTCGTGCAATTGGGCGAAATCGAGGCTCATCAGATCTTTTCTAAATGGCCGGAATAGAGATTGCGTTCCGCTACGGGTTTGGATTGGCGCCGGTGAGTAAGCCGCCGTCAATGGCGATGAATTGGCCTGTGGTGAAGGAAGATTTGCCGGAACAGAGCCAGAGAACGGCTTCGGCGACTTCAACGGGTTTGCCGAAGCGGCCGAGTGGGTGCTGGGCGAGCACAGCTTTACTGACAGCGGGGTCGGCAAAAGCGCGGTCGGCCATGGGAGTTTCGATGACGGCCGGGCAAACGGCGTTGACGCGGATTCCGGCGGCGGCACATTCGAGAGCGGCTGTTTTCGTAAGACCGAGGACGCCATGCTTGCTGGCGACGTAAACACCCGCTCCGGCAAAACCCTTAACACCTGCAACCGAAGACATGTTGACGATGGCGCCACCGCCGCCCTGCTTGAGCATTTGCTGAATTTCGTATTTGAGGCAGAGCCAGAGGCCTTTGAGATTGATGTTGTGCACCTGGTCCCAGTTTTCTTCGGTTTGATCGACGAGCGGAACCCAGCCCCCCTCGATGCCGGCATTGTTGAAGGCGACGTCGAGGCGGCCGAATTTTTCCACGGTCTTTTGCACCATTATTTGGACGTCAGAAGTCTTGGAGACGTCGGATTTTAGAAAGAGTCCTTCGCCGCCTGTGGCGCGGACTAGATTGAGGGTTTCATTGCCTTCAGCTTCGCGGCGGCCGGTGAAAACGACTTTTGCGCCGTGCTTTGCGAAGAGGACCGCTGTGTCCCGCCCGATGCCGGTAGTGCCGCCTGTGATGAGAGCAACTTTTCCGTGTAAGTCTCCGTGTGATGACGTTGCCATGATCTCTCCCTCTGAAAGTTGAAATGGTGGGTGGGAAATTTGGATGCGAGTGTAACTCAATTCGATACAGCTGAAATGGATGTGTCCCAGTCCTTGGAAAGAACCCTTGAGTAGTTCAGGCGGCGCGTTTCGATACGCGCGTATGGCGGGGAAGTCGTGGAAGGTTTGGAGGGACGCCAAGAAACTTGGTGCCCCAGCCGCACATTTCTTCCATGAGGGGAATGAGCTCGCGGCCGGCTTTGGTGAGCGAGTAGGTGACTTTTGGAGGCGAGTCGAGTGTGGATTTGCGGGAGATGGCGCCGTCTTTTTCGAGTTCACGGAGCTGGGTGGTCAGGACTTTTTCGGTGACGCCGGGGAGCATATCGCGCAGGGCGGCGAAGCGTTTTGGTCCGAAGGAAAGATACCAGAGCGCGAGGATTTTCCACTTCCCGGTGAGGACATTGAGGGTGGCTTTGATGGGACAGCCGTAGTGCTGCTTCATGGCGGACTCCGGGCTTACAAAATTGTGCGTACTTCCGGGGGCTTGCTCGCAGTTATAGCATGAACGAGAGAGAAAGAAATGCGCGATAGGCTGAGAAACACCCAGCGCGCGAAAGAGGAAAAGAAAATGATTTTGATTACGGGAGCAAGCGGAACGGTGGGCAGGGAAGTTTTGCGCGAAGTCGCGCAGATAGGAGTGAAGTTTTGCGCAATGTACCGGTCGAAGGAAGAAGCTGCGAAGGTTTCCCCGGGAATTCGGACCGTGATAGCGGATTTTAGCGACGCGAAGAGTTTGCAAGGGGCGCTGGAAGGAGTGGAGAGCGTGTTTCTGGTTTGCTCGCCGGTGCAACAACTTGTGGAGCTGGAAGGAAACATGATTGATGCGTGCAAAAAAGCGGGAGTGAAGAAGATTGTGCTGAATTCGGCTCTGGGCGCGGGGGATTACGACAAATCTTTTCCGAGTTGGCACCGAAAGGTGGAAGACAAGCTGAAGAGTTCGGGAATGGAATTCGTGATTTTACGGCCGAATGGATTCATGCAAAATATACTGGCGTTTCTTGCACCGAGCATACGGGCGCAGGGAGCGTTCTACGATGCGATGGGAAATACCAAGACGAGTTACGTGGACGTGCGGGATGTGGCAGCGGTAGCGGCCAAAGTGCTGACCGCACGCGGGCACGAAGAAAAGATTTATGAACTCAACGGACCGGAAGCGCTGACGCAAGACGAAATTGCAAAAAGAATCGCGGAGAAATCGGGAAAGGCAGTGAGTCATGTGAACATTCCGCGAGAAGCTCATGAGAAGGCGATGCTGGAGTTGGGAATGCCGGAATGGCAAGTGAAAGCGTTGATTGAGTTGCAGGATTATTACTTGAGCGGGCGCGCGGCTGCGGTGGATGGAGTCGTGGAGAAAGTGCTAGCGCGACCTGCGCGGACGATGGATGCGTTTCTTTCGGAAAATGCAGGGGAATTTCGCGGGCAGGCGGCGGGTGCCTAGGAAAAAAATTTACGCAGCGAACACTGAGCCTAGGTTTAAAGCTTCTGTTCCAAAGAGACAGCCAATTTGGCCAGGTCTTCTAGCTCTGCCCGGAGCTCGATCCAGTGACTTGAGCCAATTTCGTCCACAAAGCGTTGTTGAATCTTTCGCCATTCGGGGATAGCGAGGGCGAGAGCTTTTTCCCCTTTGCGCGTCAAAGAGAGAAAGCGCTGGCGCATCGTGCCTCGAGGTGAAATTGCCAGAAATCCCTCTTTTTCCATCAGCTTGAGGCTGCGCGTCAGTGTGCTGCGGTCAATGATCAAGACTTCCGAGATTCTACCTATGGAAACGGGCTGAATTTTGGCGATAGCGGTGAGGATGGCGAATTGAGTGGAGCGGATGCCGCTCTTTTGGAGGGCGCTATCGAAAAGCACGGTGACGGCGCGGGCGGTGCGGCGGAAGTTGAAGGAAGCGCAGTACCCGGTGCCGGTCAGGTCAAATGGAAAGGGAGGATCGGGCATAAGTATCTTGACTTGTATATACAAAGCAAGATATAACGTTCTGAAATTGATGTCAACGGGGCGCTCTTAAACTGTGGAAGGGCTCTCGTTACTACCCGTCATAAAAAGCGAGTGTGTCTGGATTCAGTTCCAGGGGACACACAATGAGTACAGAAATGACCAGCATGCAATCCTTGGCGGCGCGAGCTATTCCCGAAGCGAAGGCGGATGCGCGGCGCTATCTCGGCTTTGGCAGTTTCACTGTTGATTTGAAGCGCGAAGAACTATTCAAAGATGGAGCGCGCGTGAAGCTGCCGGGCAAGGTATATCAAACGCTTGTGGCGCTGCTCGACCGGCCTGGAGAAGTCGTGAGCCGGGAGGATCTGCGCAGCCGGCTGTGGCCCGAAGGCACGCACGTTAATTACGACGCGAACGTGAATACGACGGTGAATAAGCTGAGGCTTGCGTTGGGAGATTCGCCGGAGAAGCCGATCTACGTGGAGACGATTCCGAGGCAGGGCTACAGCTTTGTGGGAGCGGTTTCGATTGTGTCGCCGGGCGCGGCTTTTCGGAATGGCAAAAGCAAGGCTGAAATTGCAGGCCGAGATGCCGGAGCCGGTGCGGAAGCCTCATTTGCGCAGCCGGAATCACTGCGGGTTTCGAACTGGTTCGTCGCCGGAATTGTCGCCCTCGTACTGGCGGGAATGCTGTTTGGCGCGACGACTGTGATTTACTTGCACCGGTCCATCTAAAGCGGACGCCCCTTCTCGTTCGAATCCTCACTTTGGCAGGGCACGGCTGGACGAAAACTGTCCCTACGGGCAGGTGTCGCAGCCACGTCGCAGGACTATCCTCTAAAAAGCGTCTGCAGGCCTTAGCGCAGTGGCGATTGCGCGGTCAGGTGAATTCCTCTCTACTGGCAATGAAGGGCGCCTTGAGGATGGAAGCCATGGGTTTTCATAACCGGCTTGCGGGTAGAAGAGTCAGCAAGGATCTCCTGCGGAGGATTTCCCTTGCGGCGAGCTGCGCGGTGCTCTTGACCGCCGCGATATTCTCGGGTTGTGGCGGAGGCGTCGCGGGTACGGTTGCTCCGCCTCCCGCACCTAAGGCAACTCCGACCATTACGAGCTTCACTCCTGCCAGCGGCCCACCGGGAACTTCCATCACTGTGACGGGCACAAATCTTACAGGCGCGACCTCGGTTTCGATTGCAGGCGTGGACGCGACGACATTTTCGGTGGTGAGCGCGACGAGCGTTACGGTAAAAGTGCCAAGCGCGGCAACGACCGGCAAGATTGTGATTACTACGCCGCGGGGCAGCGCAACGTCCGCCAGCGATTTCACGGTGACTCAAGCAGGGCCGACGATCGCCAGCTTTTCGCCGACGAGCGGGCAAACGGGAACAAGCGTCACACTGACGGGAACGAATTTTACTGGCGCGACGAGCGTGAAGTTCAACGGCACGACGGCGATCTTTTCCGTGACGGATGCCAGCCACATTTCTACAACAGTACCGAACGGCGCGGCGAGCGGAACCATTTCCGTCACTACGCCGGGTGGAACGGCGATTTCGGCGAGTTCGTTTACGGTTAGCGTGCCGAGCGGGCTGGACCTGACGATTGACGGTCTTTACGTTACGCAATCAACGCAGAACTATCCGGCGCACGACGTGCCGCTGATTGCGGGACGCAGCGCTTGGGTGCGCGTGTTTGTGCTGGCGAATCAGGCGAATACTGCTGCGCCACAGGTGAGTGTGAATTTTGTGAACGGGAGCACAACGAACACGTTGACGATTAGCGCGCCGGGAAGTTCGGTGCCGACGAGTGTGAACACCGGCCTAGCCGCTTCGTCGTGGAACATGGCCGTGCCTGCTGCATGGATTACTGCGGGCACGACGGCCAGCGCCGACGTCGACCCGACGAATCAGATTGCGGAATCGAACAAGAGCAACAATCATTTTTCTTATGGTCCGCTGAGCGTACAGACGGTGCATCAATGGAAGATCACATTGATTCCGATCAAGACGACGGATGGGCGAACAGGAACAGTGGAAAATTCAAGCCGAACGAAAAGTGATTTGGTCGAGCCGGCGCGGAGACTCTACCCCGTTTGGGATGCGGTGGACGTAACGGTTGGGCCAACGTTCAATTCGGCAACGACTGGTGCTTCGCCGCTGCTGAAGAGCGATGGGACGAATTGGGGCGCAGTGCTGAGCGAATTGCTGGCGAAGCGAACGGCAGATGGAATAACGGATCGCAACTACTTCGGCTTTGTGAACGTGAGCTACAACAGCGGCGTGGCGGGGCTTGGCTACATCGGTGCGCCTGCGGCGATTGGATGGGACAACAATGGCGCGGAATGGGTGCTGGCTCACGAAGAAGGCCACAATTTTGGGCGGCAGCACAGTCCGTGCGGAGGGGCGAGCAATCCTGACCCGAGTTATCCGTACACAGGAGGGACGATTGGGGTTCCGGGCTGGGATGTGTTTGCAACGAGCGGGAATCTGAAGCCGACGACGGACACGGACATCATGGGGTATTGCAGCAATCCGTGGATCAGCGACTATGTTTACAAGTCCGTGCTGACGTTTCGAGCGGCACAGGGAACAAGTTTTGATGTAGCGCAGGACGCGGCGGCGAATGCGAACAACACGAAGAGCGCGGCCGGGCCGAAGGAAGGATTGCTCGTTTGGGGAAGGATTGAAGGCGGGAAAATGATTTTGGAACCGGCGTTTCGCGTGCCGGCGGTGGGCACGGCCGTCGAAGCGGGGCCGTACACTTGGGAAGGGAAAGACGCGCAGGGCCGAGTGCTGACCCGGACGACTTTCCACATGTATGAAGTTGCGGATGTACCGAACGACGAGCCGAAACATTTTGCGTTTGTAGTGCCGCTGGATTCGGCGGTGATGGATACCTTGGACAGTGTTCGCGTGGTGAAAGGCGAAAATGAATTGGCATTGCAGAAGACCAAGTCAGCGGCGCAGGTTCGTTCTGCAATGAACATCTTCCGGACGACGGATTTACCCGGTGGCCGCGCAGAGATTCATTGGGATGCGATTGCACATCCAGTTGTGATGTTGCGGGATGCAAAGACCGGAGAGGTGCGCGGATTTTTGCGCGGCGGTGATGTGACGATTGATGATGCGCCCGAGAATCTGGAGATTCAGCTTTCGGATGGCGTAAAGAGTTCTGTGATCATGCGGACGCGGCCGAGCGAGCAGTAAGAGACACCGCAGGGTCGAGCGCGGTGTAGTTCCACAGTTGAAACCGAGATAACCCAATAGGTTGAGATCCTTCGGTCCGCGAAAAACGCGGACCTCAGGATGACAACGGGGCAGTGTGCGCAAATTTGTTGTGCAGGCCAAGTTTAGGAGGCGGCAGAGGACTGGGGCTGAGTGTTGCCGCGGAGGCCGAGGGCATCGGCTTCGGCGCGCATGGCTTCGATGCAGAAGGCGATGTGATCGTCGAGCGGAACGCCAAGTTCTTCGGCGCCTTTGATTACATCTTCGCGGCTGACGCCGCGCGCGAATGCTTTATCCTTCATGCGTTTTTTCACTGAGCTGGCTTCGAGATCGAGAACGCTCTTCGAAGGGCGAACATAAGAACAAGCCGTGATGAAACCGGCGAGCTCGTCGCAAGCAAAGAGAATGTGCTCGAGCGCGGATTGACGGGCGACGTTGGTGTAGTCGGCGTGCGAGAGGATGGCGCGAATGATTTCTTCGGAGTAGCCGCGCTCGCGGAGGATTTTCGCGCCTTCGGCGGGATGTTCGCGGTCGGCGGCGTGGTCGTTGTTGGGCCAGCGCTCGTAGTCAAAGTCGTGCAGCAGGGCAGCGAGCCCCCAGGTCTCTTCGTCTGCGCCATTTTTGCGCGCATAGGCCCGGACGCAAGCTTCGACGGCGAGCATGTGCTTTCGCAAGGATTCGGATTGCGTGTATTCGCAGAGAAGTGTCCAGGCATCTTCGCGGGTCGGCATGCGGGTCTCCTAGGAAAACGCTTAGTGTAGCGCGGAAGGAGCCGGACGCAGAGTTTAGAAAAAAAAGGCACCGGATTCAAAAACCGGCGCCCGATGAAATTTACCCGGACGAGGGGAATGCGTGGAGTAAGCCCCCGCCGCATGCAGAAGGCGATGAACGCAAACAGGGCCGTTGCAAGCAGCGCGAGTGATGAGGGCTCCGGCCACTCGGGGAGGATTGACCCTACCGCCGAAAGTTACCGAGAAAATAGCGCGAAAAGAAGTGCCGCGTTTTGGCGCTACCTTGCTATTGCCTCGGTAATAGCCTTGGTGGCGATAATCGCGTGGCTTAGATTGGGACGCGCAACAACGTCACTTCACGCGCGTGGTTCGATCCTGTCCGCGGACCTTGGCAATCACGATTGCGAGGATACGATTCAAGATTCTTCCCTGCTCTCGTTGCGAAAAGTTAATTCTTGGAACACAGAACGAGCGGACTTGAATGAGGAAGGGAAGCAAAAACAGTATTCCGCGAAGCGGGGAAGCGAAATGCGACCACTACGCTTGTGGTGTTCGGGACAGCGAAGCACAAGCTGTTGCGTGTCCGCGGCGCAGGTGGCGAAAAGCATGACAAAGACAGGCGAAAACGAGGCGTAAGTCGGCGAAGCGTGGAAGAAAAAATAAGAAAGTACAAAAATACTCTTGACATATTTCGGCGCTGTAAGCGAGACTCCCGGTGCGCCAGTTTCTGCCTTCCCAGAACGTTCCGACGTTCTCTTCCTTCTATCCGCACGCCGGACAAAGTCAGCGAGGAGTACCGGTGTCTGCACACTTAGAAAAGGCTACGATGAACTCTCTTGAGATGGACCGGGAAGTCATACGCTGCAAGACCTGCGGTCTTGTTCAGTACAGAACGCGCACGGGCAATTGCCGGCGTTGTGTACGGGCATTGCCGCAGCGGCTGGAGTTCCTGATTCCCGAAGCAGAGCCCGAGGCGCAAGCAGGGGCCGAGCCAGTGTCCGACAAGTTCGCCAACCAGAAGACGGTGGAGAACATCGGACAGCGAATCCGCCAGTTGAGGGAATCGCGCGGGATGACGCAGAGCCAGCTTCAATCAAAGTCCAAGGTTTCGCGTTCGTATCTGTCGCGTATTGAAAGCGGACAGATGACGCCGAGCCTCGGCACGCTGGAGAAAATCTCCGAGGCGCTGAACGTCGGCCTGAACCGGTTTTTCATTCCGGAATCGGACGGCGAAGCGCTGCTGGAAGATCCTTTCATCCAGGGACTGCGGCCGTTCCTGCAACAGCTCGATTGGGAACAGTGGCAGTCCATCCTGAAGCGCCTGCAGGCGATCAGCGATCACGTGAACGTAACGCCGGCGAATCTGCGCCCTATCGGTAATCCGTCGCGGCTGCCGCAGCCCGCGGCGGCGAATGGCAGCGGACCGATTGGTCATATCGCGGGTCATTCGAATGGACATGCGCTGAATCATTCGCACGCGCATGGTCATCCGCAGGGCTACCCGCTGCGGCGGCCAAGCGTTCCCGTGTTTCAGCGTCCGCTAGCTCGCTAGCGCAGACGGCTGATTGGCGAAAAAAGCTATTCGAATAAGGGCGTGCCTAAGCACGCCCTTATTTATTTTTCGGGCCTATTTTTTTCTGGAAAGGACTATTCGCGGACGACGGCAACCTTCATCGCGGGGACTTCGAGGCGCATGAGGCGATGATTTGTGTCGAGGAGGAGAAGGACTTCGATGTCGGACGTGGTGACGCGCAAGCCTTCATATGTTTTGCCGCCTGAAGAAGCGGAACCAGTGGCTTCCGCGGTGATGCTGCCAGGCGTAATCTCCTGCGGGATCAAGACGGGGAGAGTTTGCGCTCCCCGCTTGGACCAATCGTAAATTCGTGCGAGTACCTCGTAGTGGTGATAGAGATTGTTGTCCAACACGGCCACGAGCGGAGAATTGAAACTGAGGTCTTGCTCGAATGGCTTGGCGCCCTGAACTTCGAGAGAGATTTTGGCGATACCGTTCGCAAAGAGAATGTGCGCGCTGTTTGTTTTGTCGGATTTGGAGACCCAATCGTAGGCGATGGGCGCTCCGTTGGGCTGAAGCGTCAAGTTGCCGGTGACTTGCGTTGTTGCGCCGTCGTCAGACTTAATTTCCGTCGTGCCTTTGGCAAGCCAGCCTGCGCCGCTCGGCGCGATCTCAAACTCTTCTTTTCCGACGGATTTTCCATCGAGAAGGATATTGAATTTTCCCTTGTCCGGCTGAAACACGCTAGGAGCGCCATTTTTTTGCGCGGCGAGGCCCGCGGCGAGCGCGGTTGCAAGTACAAAAACGGAAATCGTCGATAAAGAAAAAGTGGATAGAAGCTTCATGTTGATCCCCCAAAGGGCCCCAAGAAGAAGCGGCGGGTGCTTCCAAATCGAGAATGCCACGGATTGCAGCCCAGGGAAGAAGAATCAGGAGCGGGGTTTCTCGACGACTAAATGGCGTTCTCGAGGCCCGTCGAAGATGTCGAGCCGTAGAATTTCCGCCACGACGAGCGCGGTGTCGCCGGAGCTGTCCACGCGGTGGTCGGCAAGTTGGTAGGAGGGCACGCGCTGAGCGTGGAGCGCGCGGAAGCTCACTTCATCGCGGAAAAGCGGGCGGCCGGACATAGTCATGCAGCGTGCCAGAAGAGTTTCGACGGAAGCATCGAGCCAAATGACGGGGATGCCTTGCGTGCGAAGAAATTCCGGAGCACCCTGTTGCGCGTAAGTTCCTCCACCGAGCGCGAGCACCAGGGATTCCTTCGTTTCCGCCGCGCGGCCGAGGACAGCGCGAAGCTGCTCGGCTTCCAGCGCTCGAAAAGCCGGTTCGCCAAAGCGTTCGAAGAATTCGGAGATGCGAAGGCCGGAGGATTCCTCAATGCGGTCGTCTAGATCCACAAAGCGCCAGGCAAGTTGACGCGCCAGGAGCGTCCCGACCGTGGTCTTGCCAGAGCCCATGAATCCGGCAAGACAAACGATGGGTGGGCGCAACGCGAGGCGAAGAACAGGATTTTGATTCACGATGCAGGCGCGACCGTAATTAATCGCGCTTCAGGATGCGAATTGTACCACTGAAGGAAGAGAGCTCGACTTTGGCGAGCCCCGAGCCGATGCTGCCGAAAAGGCCGTGCGCATATTTTGCGGCCGCGCGGCGAACACCGTGTGTATCCGGCTTGAGGAACGCTTCGGCGCGATTGTCCACGGTGCCCAGATTGGTTTGGGCGTTCAAATCGAAGGAGTCCGTGCTGGAAAAGCGCACTTCGACAAGGCCCTTGCCGCTCTTCATGGTGTAGAGGCCCGTGCGAAAGAAATCCCCATCATAAAGAATGTTACCGGATGTGGTCATGAGATTGACGTTGTTCAGGGCCGGCTGAAGAATTGTCGCGTTCCCGCTGATGGAAGAGAATTCAAGCTTACCTGCGCACTGCGTGCAGATGAGCGAGCCGCCGGTGCTGTGAACGATGATGTAACCGGAAACTTCCTTCAGATGAATATCGCCGGCGATGCTTTCGAGCTTCATGTCGCCCATCACCTGCTCGACGTAGATGAGGCCGGTTTGCGTCTTGATTTGAAGCTCGGTCTCTTCCGGAACGACAAGCGTGAAATTTTCCTCGAGTTCGGCTGCGGGAGCCGAAGGATCGAGAACTGTGGCAGTGACGTCAATGCGATCGTCGGCCTGTTCGGTCTCGACGCCGATTTTGTTGGAAAGTTGCGAGCCTGTGATGATGACTTCCTGGCCCTTGGCGGACTTCACTTCGATGCGGCCATTGGCGACGTTTTGAATGGCGACGACCGGGCGGCCCTTCACAGTGAAATGTTTTTCGAGCTTTTGGCCGGCGCCAAACGCAGCGGCGGGCAGAAAGAGAACTCCGGCGCCCAACACCGGGAGCAAAGTGCGGTTCCACTTGGATGTACAAAGCATGGCCTGCAACATGTTAGTTAACGCTCCTTCCGCGATCCATCATCGCGGACAGCAATTCCGCTTTCTGTTGATAGGCAACAGACAAATATTCGCGCGCCAATTCGTCGTTGGGGTGTTCTTTTAGGCGCCTGCGGCAATCTTCGATGAACTGATTGAGAGAGACCAAATTCTGTCGAAGAGAAATGTCCACCCTGTCCTGATTTGAAAAATCCGCGTTCTCCACCATCGGCAGATTTTGTTCTTCCTGACGGAGAGTCTGCCCGGTTTCGGCCAAGGGCTCAGACATGACAATCGGAGCCGGGGACGCTGCGACGCCTGCTTCCTGGGACGACTTGGCAACTTGTCCGCCGCGCCTATCACCGCCGATTTGAATAACCGCGGCAACAACGATCACAAGACCAACGGCGGCGGTAGCGAGCGCGCGGCCGCCCAAAATTTTCGTGAGGCTATCCCACCAGGAAGATTGAGCGGTCGCAGGGAGTTCAGCCGGCGTCTTGATGATGCCTTCTACTTCCAATTGATTGCGCAGCGAAACCCAAACGCGAATTGGGGGTTCAACTTCTGAAGGCAGTTTTTCGGCAACAGCGAGGATCGCGGAAAAATCCTCAATGAGATGACGGCAAGAATCGCAAGAGGCAACGTGTGCCTGGGCGGATTCTGGCAACGGCGAGAAGCCTTCTTGTTCGAGAACCGTTTCTACTTCTTTACACTGCATGGCACTTCACTCCGCGAAGAACGGCGTCTGGGCTATTCTTCGCACGAAACTCTTTACTAGAGCAACGCCACGCACCTGGTTCGTTGCAGCACCCCGGATTGGAAACATTGTAACTCAATCCGAGTTGCTTCCCTGCGTCTTCGCATTCTGGCGTTCCTGCCGGGCCAGATCGCGGGCTTCTTCCTGAAGAAGCTCGCGCAAGCGGGTGCGCGCCTTGTGCAACTGCGACTTCGAATTGCCGACCGAGCAGCCCATAATGTCCGCAATTTCGTTGTGCTCGTAACCCTGGACATCATGAAGCACAAAAACCGTACGATAACCTGGCGGCAACTTCTCGACGGAACGTTCCAGATTGACCCGGTCCACCGCGCCGCTTAGCCGCAAATCGGGCGCGCCAACGTCCTTCCTTGGGCCGCCGGATTCTTCATCCGGCTCCGTTGTTTCCTCAAGCGAAGCCACAGGGAGGGACTTCTTGCGCAACCGCATCAGAACCACGTTGACCGTCATCCGGTGCAACCAGGTCGAGAAAGCCGATTCTCCGCGGAAGGTGCCGATCTTACGGAAGAGCTGAAGGAAAGCTTCCTGCAGCAGGTCCTCGGCGTCCGCCGGATTACCCACCATGCGCAGGCACAGGGCATAGACGCGGCGACTGTGAAGCTGGTACAGAAAGTCGAACGCGACTCCGTCCCCGGCTTGCGCCAGGCGGATGGCTTCCGCTTCCGTGAGCGTCACAGGCGGCTTACTGCTGCTTGCCTGCTTGGGCTCGGCTGGTCTAGTTCGGGCCAACGGTCCAGTTGCGGTGCATCCAAACCGTCGGATGCCGCGAATCCCCTTTCGAGTTGTCCCTGTGCTGCACTGCGATGCGCAAAGATACGTATCTGTTATGGCAGTCGGTCCGGGCTCTTGCACCAGAGTCCAGTCAGCGACGGGGTAATGCTATTTTCCTGGAAGTGCCGCAAAACGTCCATGGCGGAAAGTAATGCGGGATGGCTCGGGACGCCGGCTCGGCAATTCGAGCGCGGATTCAAAAGAGACGAGCTGGTCCTCTGGAAGCACGACAAGAAAAGACTTCAATAAGATGATTGTTTCGCGAAGACAAGTGTTGAGATCGAAATGCCCCTGATCCAACGTACCCCAGAGGACCTCGTGCTTGATGCGCAAGCCATTGACGAGGTCATCCGCGGCCTTGCAGAACTCACCCTTCAGATTGCGGACCATTTCCTGGAGCGTCGCTGCTTTATGGATAAATTGGGAACGTTGCGAGAGCAGGACACGGTTCAAGAAACCTGTGAGCCGTGCGGTGCGCTGCTCGCGTGCGCCCCGGAAATTGGCGGGATCAAGCGGGGCTGCGTTCGGAACCAGTCCGAAATGTTTGGCATGGCGATGGAGGCCGCCCAGGACATGGTCGAGAGACTTCGTAAAGCGAACACAAAGACCACCTGCGATATTGGCCGCCTCATATGATCTAGTGAACGCGCCCTGCTGGCGAAGAGCGATGGCTTCATTCAAAGCAACGCTCAACATCAGATAGAGAGTTTCCAATTCCTTGGAGCAATTATTGTTCAGGCGGGACTTAGACTCCGGCAACCACGCGCGCCAATCGTCGCGAACAGAACTACCCCGTTGAGAAGAAGGGCGGGCGCTCGAATTAGTTCCCATGGAGGCCGACGCAGTATAGCAGAGTCCCAAAATAGAACCAGAGGTTTGTTGCGGGCAGCCGCGAGGGGCCGCTATACTCCCCAAGACTCCTTCCATAATTAAGAGGAAATGAGGACGCCGACTTGGAATTTGAGCCGAGGGACCAGTTCGAGCAAAGGCTGAAGAAGCTGGAGCAGCTTCGCGAAGCCGGGCTGAACCCCTATCCGCATGAGTTTCGCTGGACAGCGACTGCTGCAGACCTTGCGGAAAAGTATGGAGCCGCTACCGCCGCCGACCTTGAGGCGCAAAAGGTGGATGTGCGCGTGGCTGGGCGAATTGTCTCTTATCGGTTGATGGGAAAAGCCGGGTTTGCGCACCTGCAGGGGAATGGGAAGCGCATCCAGGTTTACGTTCGCAAGGACGTCGTCGGAGACAAGGGATTCGAAGTCTTTCACTTGCTGGACTTGGGCGATTCGATTGGGGTGCACGGGCACCTGTTTCGAACCAAGACGGGCGAGCTTTCGATTTGGGTGAAGGAGCTTACGGTTCTTTCGAAGGCACTCTTGCCCTTGCCGGAAAAGTGGCATGGGTTAACGGACGTGGAGCTGCGCTACCGGCAGCGCTATCTGGATTTGATAACGAATGAAGATTCGCGCCAGGTATTTTTGACGCGGGCGCGTATCGTGCAGGAGCTGCGGCGGTTTTTCGACGAGCGCGGCTACACGGAAGTCGAAACGCCGATGATGCATCCGATCGCTGGGGGAGCCGCGGCGCGGCCGTTTGTGACCCATCACAACACGCTTGATATTGACCTGTATTTGAGGATTGCCCCGGAGCTTTACCTGAAGCGGCTGGTGGTGGGCGGACTGGACCGCGTTTACGAAATCAATCGCAACTTTCGAAACGAAGGCATCTCCACCCAGCACAATCCGGAATTTACGATGCTGGAGTTTTACGAAGCGTACAGCAACTACCTGGACTTGATGGATTTGAATGAAGCGCTGTTTGCGCGGCTGGCAAAAGCGATTACCGGTTCGACGATTGTGAAGTACGGAGATACGGAACTGGATTTCGGCAAGATGCAGCGGCTGACGATGCGCGAAGCGATTCAGAAGTATTGGCCCGAAAGCGCGGGGGCGTCTCCAACGCCGGCGGAACTGGCAGCTCCCGGCGGTCCCCGCGAGACAACTGCCCGTTACAACGTGTGGGCGAAATCGAGTGGTGCTGCGTATGCGGCAGCCAAGGGCCAATTGAGCGACGGCGAATGGACCGGACTCCTTTTTGAAACGATGGCTGAGCACAGATTGGTCCAGCCCACGATTCTTTATGATTTTCCGACGGAGATTTCCCCGCTTTCGAAACAGAAACCGGATGACCCTTCGCTTACCGAACGCTTTGAGATTTACCTGGCGGGAATGGAAATTGCCAACGGCTTTTCCGAGTTGAACGATCCTTCCGAACAAGAGCGGCGCTTCCTGGCGCAGATGGCCCATGGTGGCGACGAAGTTCCAAAACAGCTCGATGTGGATTACATTCGCGCGCTGGCTCATGGATTGCCGCCGACGGCGGGCGAAGGCATCGGAATCGACCGGCTGACGATGCTGCTCACGAACACCCAATCCATCCGCGACGTGATTCTTTTCCCGCTGTTGCGACCCGTGACTCAGGAGCAGGCCCCGGAGAAAGAAAGAACAGCATCCGAAGGGCACGGCGCGTAGTAAGCCGGGACACTATCGAACAATGTCCTGTGAGAACTAATGTCCTTTGAATGGTTTGTCGCGCAGCGCTACTTGCGGTCGCCGAATCGCCCCGCGGTGTTGCGGCTTGTGACCTTATTTAGCGTGATCGGCGTGGCGGCGGGCGTTTGCACGTTAGTCGTTTCGCTGGCGATGAACACGGGTTTCCGCGAAACGCTGCAGGATCGTCTGCTTGCCGTGACTTCGCATGTCTCTCTTACGCGGCCGGGCGCATCCGGCATTCACGACTATCAATCGTTGGCCAAGAAATTGAGCGCGATTCCCGGTGTAAAGAGCGCGACCCCGGCGGTGTATCAAACCGTTCTGCTGAGCTTCGGCGGACAGTCGCGCGGGATTGTGACCAAAGGGATTGATCCCGTTAGCGAAGAAAAGAATGATGAAGCGCTGCGAAAGCTCGCGGCTGGAAAGCTGGATTTATCCGCGGACGAAGATGGCGTGGAGGGATTGGTCATCGGCAAACAGCTCGCCGATGGCTGGAAAATCTCGCCTGGCGATTACGTCACGCTGATGAGTCCTCAGGGAAGGCTGACTCCGTTCGGCCTCTTGCCGCGCACTCGACGATTCCGCATCGCGGGCATTTTTGATTCCGGTTTCTACGATTACGATGCGAACTGGTGCTTTCTAAGTTTGACCGCGGCGCAGGAACTGGCCGGCGCAAGCGATATCGTGAACGTCATCGAACTTCGACTGAACAATCCAGAGCTGGCGCCGCGGGTGGCGGAAGCGGTGAAGGAACAGGCAGGAGCGGGATATTCCGTGACCACGTGGATGGAAGAAAATCGTCCGCTGTTTCGGGCGCTCCGTTTGGAGAAACTGGTCACGGCAATTTTTATCGGATTGATTACGTTCGTAGCGGGGCTAAATATTCTGGCGGTGCTCTCGATGACGGTTACGGACAAGGCAAGAGACGTCGCCGTACTGCTTTCCATGGGCGCGCGCCGAGAGCAAGTTCGAAAGATTTTTCTTTGGCAGGGTATTGCGATTGGCGCGTGCGGAACCTTGGTTGGATTGCTCCTGGGATATACCTTTGCCTGGACGGCAGGCACGTATCACTGGATCCCTCTCGATTCGCAGGTTTACGCGGTCTCGTACGTGCCGTTCCATCCCAACCTTTTTGACGGGATCTGGATTTCCCTTGTGGCGATGATCATCTCCATGGGCGCAACGCTGGTGCCGGCCAGAGCAGCTGCTCGTCTTTTGCCGGTCGAGATTCTCCGGTTTGAGTAGGCGATTTCCTGCGGATTCATCCGGTGTTTCGGTCAGAATTTGGCCCGAGGTTTGCACCTACTGTAGTCCAGAGGCAGGTGGGCAAGGCCGACGGTTTCCCTCACCTTCGGCAGGCGAAAAGATCCCACCGTAAGCAGTGTATTTACAATTAGTTGTGGCTGTTTCAAATTGGACCGTTTCTCGCCAGAAACTAGGACAGGTAGGTTTCGGGCGAAAAAGGGAATCCATTTAGTAAAAACGAAATGGCCTGCCAGGATGGGGTGGTCTACCGGCGAGTGGGCACATTAGGCTGGTTTTGCATCTAATTTAGCAGGTAAGGATGCCCTCCGCTGGCGAAGAAAGTGATGAAAGGAGCAGTTCGAAAAGCGAAAACGACGTGACCGCCAATACATCCAGCCCGGCTTTCGAAAGCGCCCAGAGCGCCGGAGTCGTTTCGTCTGAAGTCATTCTAGAAGCCCGCGGATTGCACAAAGTTTATGGCGGGGCGCAGCAAAGCTTAATCGTTTTAAATGCCGTGAATCTGCAACTTCGCCAAGGTGAGATGGTTGCAATCGTGGCTCCTTCCGGCGCTGGAAAAAGTACGCTGTTGCATCTACTGGCTGCGCTAGACACACCGACGAGCGGTGCTATATACTTCGAGTCGAAACAAATTGAAACCAAAAATGAAACTGCGCTCGCGGATTTTCGCAATCGCAGCATTGGATTTTTGTGGCAGCGGCACCAATTGTTGCCGGATTTCACGGCAGCCGAAAATGTAGCGATGCCGTTGCTACTGCGGGAGGAGTCTATTTCGCGAGGCCTCGAAAAAGCGCGGAAATGGCTCGGGGAAGTCGGGCTCACGGAACGAGCTGACCACCGCACTGGGGAGCTTTCCGGAGGGGAACAGCAGCGAGTAGCGATTGCCCGGGCGCTCGTCACCGGACCACGCGTGCTGCTGGCAGACGAACCCACCGGAGATCTGGACGAGCAGAACGCTTTGGCCGTGTTTGACTTGCTGGAACGGCTGCACCGCACGCACGGGTTGACGTCGCTCATCGCCACGCACAACCTGAAGCTGGCGGAACGATGCGACCGAATCCTCGGCTTGGAACACGGTGTTTTGCAAACTCGTAAGGCGGCGACGCTTGCGAGCTGGGGCCCTGGAAAGCCGGACCGTCAGACTGCCGGCGGGGGAGAAACGAGCTAACGTGTTCGAACGGTACACTGAAAAAGCGCGGCGCGTTATTTTCTTTGCACGCTACGAAGCGAGCCAGTACGGCAGTCCTTACATCGAAACGGAGCATCTGTTGCTCGGCTTGATGCGAGAGGACAAGGCGCTGGCAAACCGTTTTCTGCGCCAACAGGGCTCGATCGAATCCATTCGCAAGGAAATCGAAGCGCGCATCACGATTCGTGAGCGCATCTCGACTTCCGTAGAAGTGCCGCTGAGCGCGGAGTGCAAGCGCATCTTGAACATGGCCGCGGAAGAAGCGGAGCGGCTCGGCGTGAAGCACGTCGGCACGGAGCACTTGCTGCTGGGAATTTTGCGCGAAGAAAAGTGCTTTGGCGCGGAAATCTTGATGGAGCGCGGACTGCGGCTATCTTCCTTGCGCGAAGAGCTTGCGCGGACAAGCGGAGAGAAGACTCCAGCTTCGCGTCCGAAAGAAACTTCGTTGCTCGCGGAATTCAGCCGAGACCTGACGAGTGCCGCCGCAGAGGGTTCACTCGATCCTCTTGTCGGGCGCGAAGGGGAAGTGGAGCGCGTCATCCAAATCTTGTGCCGCCGCACGAAGAACAATCCCGTGCTGATTGGCGAGCCAGGCGTGGGCAAGACCGCGATTGTAGAAGGACTTGCGCAACGCATTGCCGACGGCGATGTGCCGCCTTTCCTCGCGGATAAACGAATTCTTTCACTCGATCTTTCCCTGATCGTCGCCGGAACAAAATACCGCGGACAGTTTGAAGAGCGGCTGAAGACCATCATGAAGGAATTGATGGAGAGCCAGAACTCTATCGTATTCATTGATGAGTTGCATACGCTTGTCGGCGCTGGTTCTGCGGAAGGTTCGCTTGACGCGGCAAATATTTTGAAGCCGGCGCTTTCACGCGGCGAAATTCAATGCATTGGCGCAACAACGCCGACCGAGTACCGCAAGTCCGTGGAGAAGGACCGCTCTCTGGAGCGGCGTTTCCAGGCGGTGAAGGTTCCGGCGCCGAACGAAGAGGAAGCCGTTCAGGTAATCAATGGCGTGCGGGAACGCTATGAGAAGTTCCACGCGGTGACGTACACCGACGAAGCGCTGCGTTATTCCGTTTATCTTTCAAACCGCTACATTCCCGACCGTTTCCTTCCGGATAAGGCGATTGACTTGATTGACGAAGCCGGCGCTCGCGTGAAACTGCGCCAGGCGACCGTGCCGGAAGAAGTCGGCGAGGTACAGAAGCGCGTGAAGTTCATTACCCACCGCATGGAAAGCGCGATCGCGGCGCACGAATTTGAGAAGGCGCGGTTCTACTCCGAAGAAGAGCGCAAGGAAAAAGAAAATCTGCGGCAATTGCGCGACCGCTACAAGCTGGACGACGCAACGACAGGAATTGTTTCGCGCGAAGACATCGAAGAAGTCGTTTCACGGTGGACCGGCGTTGCGGTGACTTCCATCAAGGAAGACGAGCAACAAAAGCTGCTGCGCATCGAACAGGAATTGCATAAGCGCGTCATCAGCCAGGACAAAGCCATCACGGCTCTTGCTCGCGCGATTCGACGCAGCCGTGCGGGACTGAAATCGCCTGCGCGTCCGGTCGGATGCTTCTTCTTCCTTGGGCCGACCGGTGTCGGCAAGACGGAAGTGGCGCGGCGCCTTGCAGAATTTCTCTTCGGTTCGGAAAAGTCTCTAGTTCGCTTCGATATGTCCGAGTTCATGGAAAAGCATTCCGTTTCGAAGCTGATCGGCGCGCCTCCAGGATATGTTGGTTACGAAGAGGGCGGGCAATTGACGGAACGTGTGCGACGGACGCCGTATTCCGTGATTCTTCTCGACGAAATCGAGAAGGCGCATCCGGACGTCTTCAATATTTTGCTGCAAGTTTTTGAAGATGGTCAGCTGAGCGACGGACTCGGCAACACGGTGGATTTCCGCAACACCATCATCATCATGACTTCCAATCTGGGCGCGCGGCACCTGCAAAAGCGCACCAGCATGGGCTTCCAGAGCGGCACGGATGAAGCCGGCGCGAAGTCCATGGAAGAATTGGTGATGAACGAAGTAAAGAGAGCGTTCAATCCGGAATTCCTCAATCGTTTGGACGAAGTGATCATCTTTAGTCCGCTGGCCGACGAGGATTTGCTCCGCATCATTGATTTGCTCGTGGGGCAGATGAACGATACACTCATCCACCGCCAGGTACAGGTGGTGCTGTCACCGGAAGCAAGACAGTGGATTCTCGAGAAGACGTGTGCGGACCGCAGTTACGGAGCGCGGCCGCTGCGGCGGGCGCTGCAAAAATATGTGGAAGACCCGCTCTCGGAAGCTCTAATTCAGGGAGGAATTCAAAGGCCAGCGACGTTGCAAATGTACGTCGCAGGGGATGGCTTGTCGTTCCGACCTGTTGTTGAGGCAACCCCGGTTATCCACTAACGAATCTGACACCACGCGTGCGACTCCGGCCCCGCCGGATGCATGTGCAAAAAGCCGGCCCACACCGGGTCCGGCAGGAGAAGAACAACTTGCGTTTGGGGACGCGGCCTTGAAGCCTTCATCGGCCGCTTACAGAAGAGTCTGTTTTTCGCACGACGTGAAGCAGGCTGGAAAGCAGTGGCTTGTCACAGCGATTTTGCTGCTGGCGAGTGCTATTTCCTCGCCCGCGCAAGCGCCGGCGCAGAACTATCCGCAAACTCCATCGCCTTCTTCGCACCGCTATTTGATGTCCGCGAACCTCGATCTCGTTACACTCGAATCCACAACAGAAGACAATACACAAGCCGGCGCACAGAATCCGCAAGGCCAGGTTTTTGTTATTGAGCGAATTGAGTTCATCGGAAATCGGCGCGTTCGAAACGACACCCTGAAGGCGCGCATCTTCAGCCGTGAGGGCGATACCTATAATGAAGAAACACTGCGCCGCGATTTTCAGGCGCTTTGGAACACGCAATTTTTTGAAGATGTGAAACTGCGAGTGGAAGATTCCCCCGATCGCGCGAATTCGAAAATCATCATTTTTGAAGTGAAAGAACGGCCGGTGATTCGCCGTATCCGCTACGAAGGCATTCACTCCGTTTCTGAATCAGACATTCTGGACCGGTTCAAAGAACGAAAAGTTGGACTAACGGTAGAAAGCCAGTTCGATCCCACAAAAATCAAGAAGGCGGAAGTTGTTTTGGGGGAATTGCTCGGCGAGCACGGCCGGCAGTTTGCGAAGGTCACGCCTGAATATGAGCGGATTGCCTCGAGCAACGCGGTCATCCTTATTTTCAAGATTGATGAAGGACCGAAGGTCAAGGTCGGCAAGATCAAATTTACCGGAAATCATGCGTTCAGCGAGCGCAAGCTGATTCGCGCGATGCGTCACGATCGGCCCTACGCGATTCCGCTGTACTTTACAGAGATCAACGTTCTTTCGAAGACGTACGATCGCGACAAGCTCAACGAAGATCTCGAAGTCGGAATTCGCGGCATGTACCAGGATAACGGGTATTTTCGCGTGTTGGTGGCTCCGAATGGCCCGATCGTCGAGAACATTGACACGCGAAACTTCCGCATGGGCGTGCCAATTTTCGGCAAGACAGATGGAAAAGCCGTGAACATCACGATTCCCATCGAAGAGGGCAACCGCTACACGATGGGGACGCTGAAAATCGTCAGTGCGGACCCTGACAAGCAACTTTCGTTGAAAGTGGATGCGCTCAAGTCTTTCTTTCCGCTGAAGCAGGGCGACATCCTCAATGTGGACAAGCTGCGTAAAGCGCTGAAGGATTACACCAGCGAATACGGCCGCTTCGGCTTCATTGACTTCACGGCCGAGCCTGAATTCGATATTGATGACGCGAAGAAGATCATCAATCTGACGCTTCGCTTCGACGAGCAGAAGCAATATTACGTCCGGCGCATCGACTTTACCGGCAACACCACGACGCGCGACAAAGTTATCCGGCGCGAACTGCTGATTGATGAAGGATCGCTGTTCGACAAACGAGCATGGGAAGTCAGCATCCTTCGTTTGAATCAACTTGATTATTTCGATCGCATCGAAGCGGACAAGGCAGTCGAAATCAAGCGCAACACAAAGGAAGGCACCGTAGATCTGAATTTGAAGCTAAAAGAAAAAGGGAAGCAGTCCATTGGATTGCAGGGAGGCGTCAGCGGGCTTGCTGGCGGCTTCATTGGGCTGACCTATCAGACGAACAATTTCCTGGGCCTGGGCGAGACGCTCACCTTCTCCGCACAATTTGGCAGTTTGCAGCGCAGCTTTCTTTTTGGGTTTACCGAGCCTTATCTGTTTGACCGGCCCATCAGTACGGGCTTTACGATTTTCTCGAGCCGCTACAGTTACGATCAGGCGAAGCAGGAATCGCTCCTTCTCGGTCAGTCCGTCAGCGTCAACCCGCAATTCATCCAGAACTACAACCAGGACAGCACCGGTTTCACGCTATTTGCCAGCTACCCATTGCGCCGATTCTCCTTTACGCGCGTTGGACTCACGTATGGATTGACCCGGACGAACATCACCGCATTCAACGACGCGTCTAAGCTATTGTTCCAGTCCATTCAATACCGGAGTTTTGCAGGTCCCAGTGCGCTCAGCGGCATTATTTCGAGCACAATCACGCCGACCATCACGTACAACTCGATCGACAATCCGGTGAACCCGACCCACGGCAAGAGCATCCTTTACACGATGGCGTTTACCGGCGGACCGATCGGTGGAAACGTAAATACCATCACCAATGTTGTCGAGTACAAGCGGTTCCGGCCGGTGAACAAGCGGCGAAATGTATTTGGCTATCGCGCGCGCTTTGCATACATCACCGGATATGGTGGCAAAGAAGTTCCTCCCTATAACCGTTTCTATATGGGCGGCGAAGATGACCTTCGCGGCTATGACATTCGCTCCATTTCTCCCGTCACTTTCATCCCGACGGAAACGGCCATTCCGATTTCGTATCCCGACCCCAACTCGGGAGGCGCGCTGCGCACGGTCACTATCCCTGTTTTGATTTATACGGCGACACTACCCGGCGGGGACCTTCAGGCTTTTGGCAACGTTGAGTATCGCATTCCCATCGTTAAGACTTACGTGCAGGCTGCACTTTTCTTTGACGGCGGCACGAACGGCATTTCCAATCGGAGCGGTTTGAAGCTAGATCCTACTGGTCTTACAAAGTTGGAGCAGGACTTTCCTGATTCGAAAGTCAGCGGCAATTTGCCGATCGCTGCCAATACGAATTTCCGGCTGCGCGGTTCAGCAGGTATTGAGTTTGTCGTGCAGCTTCCTATCGTCCAGGCTCCTTTCCGTATCTATTACGCATATAACGTGCATCGTTTGCGAGAGCAGCTTGTGGCCCAGAGCCCGTTTCTCAATGAGTCCGACAAAACCTATTTGCAGAACCAGCTGAATCAGATTGACCCGACGATCTATCCATTTATTGTCAAGCCGCAGCTGGACAACATCGTGAACAACCCGGGCCGTTTGAATTATTTCGAGCCGGCGACGACTTTCCGTTTTACGGTCAGCCGGACGTTCTAGCAGTTGAAGGTGGGAGATTTCAGTTTTTCGAGTGGAGCAGGAAACTTCATTGGGTGGATCAATAAAAGCGAGGGCAATCCAGTCGCCCGGCGCGTAATTGTGGGGGAACTCGTGAGCACGAAGTGTGGAAGTCTAAGAACTTTTCTTGGATTATTGGTGGCCTGCGCCGCGCTGGTGAGCGGCTGCGGCGGCAGCAGCTCATCTAACGTGGTCTCGGTAAATGTCACCCCACTGGGCACAGTGAGTAATCCGTTTCCTGTCCTCGTCACGCAGTCGCTTACGCTCACGGCGATAGTCACCGGCACGACGAACACTGATGTCACCTGGTCGTGCACTTACACGACAACAACGGTGGACAGTAGCGGCAAGCCAATCACAAGCGCCGCCAATCCCTGCAAAGCCGAAACCGGCAACATTCCGGCCAATTCCACCAGCTCGACTGTCGTTTTTACCGCTCCCCAAGCCGTTCCGGACCCAACTACTTTTCCAAATCTTGAAGTCACCATTACCGCAACGTCCGCTGCGGATACAAAAAAAACTGGGACGAGCGTGCTCGCTTTGAATTCGGGCATTCTTGTGACTCTCACTCCCACCACGGCGAGCGTGCCGACTAGCGTCAGCTCCACCAAGCAATCACAATTTCAATTCAGCGCAACACTGACCAATGACGTTCAAAATAAGGGCGTGACATGGCTCTTGACGCAGAGCACACCGACTTCGACCACTCCGGCCACTCCCTATCCGCAATTGCCGACATGCAGCCCTGGCTGCGGATCGATTGATGAAAATGGCTTATATACCGCACCAACGGCGATACCCACGACGGCTTCGCTTACCCTGGTAGTGACAGCCAAAGCCGATACGACGAGGCTTGCGCTTGGCACCATTACGATTATTACTGGCGGTCCAATCACGTTTAACGGTATCTCACCGACGATAGCGCCGCAAAACGCCGTCTTTTATGACATTTACCTGGATGCTCCCGGTGTCACGTCCGCATCAACCGTAACCGTAACAGCGAGCGGCGGCGGCTCAAAGATTTTCAACTTTGCCTCAGGACAATTGAAGGTCCTCTTCCCGATTCCCACAACTACGGTCACCAATCCAGCTTCGACCGGCGTACGGCTGCGGCTGCTGGAGTCAGATTTGGCGTCCGCGGACACGTTTACTGTTTCCGTTGCCGATCCGGCCCAAACGGTCACGAACGGCTCCGGTCCGTTCAAATACAGCGTGGTTCCTGTGCGAGCAACTTCCGTTGCGTCGCTGCCGGACAGCCTTGTGCAGAACGCGCAACAAAACGAACTCGGTATGATTGTGAATGGTGGCTATTTTGGCCCGGATGGCACACCCACTGTCGCGACTTTTCTCGGGCAGACAGTTCCCAAGGACGGTACGGCGACATCCACGGCTCGCCAACTGAGTCTGGCCTTCCCTGCATCGCTGGCGAGCAGTGCAAAGCCCGGCTTGTATCCGTTTTCCGTTGCGAATGGGTCAACCACAATTCAATCTGACAGTCCCTCCGTAACAAACCTGGCGATCTTTCCGGACTATCAAACGACTTCACCTTCCGTTTCCGGTCCAATTAGTTCAGGAACCGGCGGCGCGCTGACAAACGCGAGTGCCATTGATATTGATCAGCAACTCGGCGTCGCCGCAGTAGCCGTAACGGGTGGAAACCGCGTTGAGTTTTTCAAGATCACGGCTGGTGCGGCAGCGCCTATGGGCTTTGCGAATATCAATGCCCCGAGCGGCCTTTCCATAAATCCCACGCTGCACACCGTGGCCGTTGTCAGCTTTCAAGACCAGGCAGTCGAGGTATTTGCTATTCCTGCGACCTCAACTTCTGGCGCTATTGCCCCCATCACAACGATTTCTCTTGCCGGTTTTATTCCCACGGAGCAAACACCGCTGCCACTGCCGTATTCCATCGGCGTGGACCCGGACACAAATCTCGCGGTTGTGGCCTACTCTTCGAGCGCAAATCCGACGACCGCGAAGGTTGGATTCCTGCTCGATTTGAACACGGGCGACGGACGAACTTGCCTTTCGAATCCCGCGCAGACTGCTTCGGCGCCGCCGTGCGTTTTTGCTCAGGTAACTTTGAACACGGGGCAATTTCCGCAGGTCGCGCTGCTGCCCCACAGCCATCTTGCTGTCGTTACTCCTGGAGGCATCGGAATTGCCAGTGGCGTGGATGTGACAAAGGCCTCCGCTTCATCCACGATTTCGAATGTCTCTCTCACGTCTGGCCTTGTGACCGTAACGACCACTGCGGTGCATGGGCTCAATCCAGGAAATCCCGGAACCGTTTTGATTTTGAATGTTCCGAAGGGCAGCACGAATCAAACGGACTTTAACGGCGCGTTTACGGTCCAGAGCGTAATTAACAGCACCAGCTTCACCTACGCGCTCAACGCTACTGTCAATGATATCGCCGCCGGGGTTACTACCGGAACGAATCAAAGTACTGCCTACTACAGCCCTGCGAATATCACTGTCGGGGGAATTTCGCAGACGACACAGGGAGTAGCGGTCAATCCGATCACGGGTCTTGTGGCCGCGGCCGATGCCAATGCTAGCGGAAACAACGGTCCGCAAATCAATTTGCTCAACTCGCTCGACCAGAACATCTCTTCCATCTCTTTTCACTCAGGCTGCACAATTTTTACAACTTCTTGTTCCGGTGCACCGGAGCTTCTGGGAACGACTGGCGTGGCGTTTCAACCATTTACGAATTCACTTGTGTCATACAACGCCGCGCAGAATCAGCTTTCCGTTTCCAATCCCGTCACCCTCGGGCGTTATTCCATACAAACATTGCCTTCAGGATCAGGAACGGCTTCTGTAACCCCGACAGTCAATGGCGCTCCCGTCACTCTGCAACTCTTCGGCGGTGTCGCGGTGGATGCCCCAACGAATCAAGCGTTAGTTGCCCAGTCTGGAAGCGGGAGCATATTGCTGGTCAATCTTGGCCCGACCGGTTCCACAGCTTTGAAGCCGGTCCAGGTGACGGAAGTGCTCGTTCCCAGCGCCGATGGTGGGATAAGTCTCGGCGGCATTCCCGGAGCATCTTTCCCGCAGGGGACCCTCACTTCGACCACCGACCTTACCGGCGTGAAGATTTTCGGCTCAGGATTTGCCTCCGGAGCTGTGGTTCGCCTCGATGGAACGGCTATCTCGACCCCTACACCCATCAACGACCGCGAAATTGATGTCACTATCCCCGCATCATTTCTTGGCGTACCGCATCGCTTCGCGCTCGATGTGGTGAGCGGCAGCGTGCAGTCCAATGCTTCCGACTTCATCGTGGTGAAGGCGGTGGACATGACCCCGGTTTGCGCCAATCCCAAGCCGAGTTCGGTCGCGATTGCGGATCAAATCAGGCTTTCTGGCTATCACCCAATCGCTGTGGTCAGTAATACGGGGTGTAACAGCGTATCAGTAATTGACATCGCAGCTCAGCTTCCCGTCTTTGACGTCAACGGGGCACTCACCGGATTTGCCGCGAACCCAGCTTTCGGTTCGATCCCGCATACGATCGCCGTCGGCAGCGGTCCGCAGGGTGTTGCCGTCAGCCCGCGCTTTGGGCTAGCGGTCGTAGCGAATAACGTAGGAGGTTCTGCGTCTATCGTTGACCTGCTGGCAAACAACCTCAAAGTGGCGGATGTCACAACAGGATCCGGCCCGATCGGCGTAGCGATCAATGAAGGGACCGGTGCCGCGCTTGTCGCCAACACTGGAGGGAATACCGTCTCTGAAATCAATCTCGGCCTTCTCTTTCCACCGTCCGGGCAGACGGCGCCGACTACGCTAGCAGCAACCACAATTGCCGTGGATACGGAACCCATCGCCGTCGCGATTGATCCCGATCGCGGCACGAACAATCAGGGCCTGGCAGTCGTTACTGCTCTAGCCCTAAGCAGCAGCTTCCCAAGAGGAGTTCTGGACTCGGTGGACATTGGTGCGGCTACACCCGCCAAGAGCACGACCGCGGCTGTAGGCAGCGTCACGGCAACGCCAACAGGAGTTGTCTTTGACGCCTCCGTTTCCCCCGCGCTCTTCTATGCGGTTTCGAGCGGAGGCAACGTAATTAGCACGTTCAACCCGGACACGGGCGCCTCTTCCACGGTGCACGTCGGAATCAATCCGACGTCACTCGCGCTAAATCCGCAAACTGGCGGAATTCTGACGGTCAATACCGTCAGCAGAACGATTTCTATCGTGGATTCGCTCACGAGCCCCTTCAAAACGCGGAAGAGCTTCGGCATTCCCGGTTCTTTGCAGCAGGGTGTTGCGATTGACCAATTCCTGAACTTGGCCGTCATCGTAGATCAGGCGAATAGCCGGGTTTTGCTGTTCCCGATGCCCAATTGATGTTGACAGTTCTGGCGGAGCTTGAAGACAACGCATCAGGTACCTTGCGGCATCGCATACAGCAAGATTCCCTGCGCATTGGGTCCTCGTGGCGATTACATTGCTTTCTCGTTGCGACAGGCGTGGAGGCTCAGCTATACTTTCTCGTTTGTAAATCCCCCGCGGAACCCGGCAGGGAAGCGGTTGAAGAGTTTGGCCAACACGATTTGGCCCGAGGTGGGCGCGCTGCGCCCAACCAAAATAAGGAGACTACAGTGAACAAGATGTTTCGTATGACGGCGCTCGTAACCGTGGTCCTGATTGGGTCCATTGCGGCGCGCGCGCAGGCCGCGCCGGCGGGAACAGCGGCGACCGCCAATAAAGTAGGTGTGTTAAGTGTGCGCCAGGCCATCGTGAGCACGTCGGAAGGCAAGCAGGCTTCTGCGGAATTGCAGTCACAGTTTTCGGCGCGCCAATCCGAGCTCGAGAGCATGAATAAGAAGATCAATGATCTGCGGCAGCGGCTTCAAGCTGGGCAAAACACCTTAAGCCAAGAAGAACAAGGCCGCTTGACGCGTGAGGGCGAAACGCTGGCCAAGCAGCTTCAGCGCAAGCAGGAAGAGTATCAGGAAGACGTGAACGCGGCGCAGCAGGACGTGATTGACCGGATCGGCCGCAAGATGATGGACGTTCTGGACCGTTACGCGCGTGAAAATGGTTACGCGACTGTTTTCGATACCTCCGCCCAGACCTCGCCGATTATTTATGCGTCGAACCAGGTGGACGTCACCCAGGACATTATCAAGCTCTATGATCAGGCTTATCCGGTGAAGGCGGCCGCAACGACAAAACCCGCAGCCGCCAAGCCTGCTCCGACGACGACCCCGACCAAGCCGTAATTTACTTCAATAAATTTGTTTGAAAAGAAAAAGCGCTCCTGTACACCGGAGCGCTTTTTCTCTGTGTGCCGAGCATGTTCGATAGCTTGGAGGTGAAAGTCCTCTACCCATCTTGATGGAAGAGAAGGGTTAGCGAAGCGCAAGGGCCGAGCCGCGAGGCAAGGTCTGAAAGAAGCGTGGAGCAAACACGCGAGCCACCGCTCCCCCTATGCCGATTGCATGAAACTTGCTTTTGCTAAAGCGCAGCGCGACGAACGCAGCTTACTGCGGTTTCCGATCTGGTTCTGTGGCCGGCTTTTCGTCTTCCGGCGGAGGCACGTTCTTTGGAGCGCTGATCTTGTTGCTCGTCTCAACTCCGAACATGGCATAGTTCGAAAGTGTGTGCCGGTGATGGTAGTGATGGCCGTGCAAATCGAGGAAAATCTCCGCGTTCCACGGCAACCACAACTCAGTCTGCACTTTGTTGAATTGAACCGGACCATAATCAATCGATATGTGGTCACGAACGAGTTCCATGTCTTTCATTGGCTCCCTCAGGTCCGTTTCCACGTGAAGGACGTCAAAGCTGTTTGTCGCAACCCAAACGCGGCCCTTGAGCGGCACTTCCACTGTGCGGATTTTTGTTTGCCACAGACGAAGGTAGGATCTAACCCCCGGCTTTTGGGAGAAGTGTATGACCCACGCGGCCTTGCCCCGCCATTGGCCCAAACCCTCACATCGAAAATCCAGCGCTTTTGCAAAACCAGTTTGGAATATGTCCACGCCGAGCCCGATTAATCCAACAGTAGCCAGCGAAGTAGGAAAGGAATCTACACCAGTTCCGCCATCGCGCTTCTCGTCAAGATAGAGCTGCTTGTCTTTCTTGTCTTGTTCAACGAACACCATGTAGTTGAAATCCCGTGTACGTGGATGTTCAGACTCCCCATTCGGTCCTATCTCTTCATGTTCAATGTGTTCCGTGGCGACGAAACGCTCAAAGTTTTCAAACTGCCTTTTCGTCGCCAAGCTCGCCTGCTCGATCACATCCGATTCCTGGCAACTTACTTCCGTCGAAATTGTAGGCTGGGCTGCATCGATATCCGGTGGTGCCCAGACGCGCAAGGAAGCCGTCGAGAGCCTCGGAAGCACCTCGCTTCCAACCGTGACCGCGACAGGTCTCGCTTCATTCTTGTCGAGATTGGCAAGACCTTCCTTGGCTGCGGGCGCAGCCGCGTCGTTGGCGTAATTGCGCAGCACTTCCTGGTATTCCTGTCTGGCCCCTTCCCGATTACCCTGGGCCGCAAGGATTTGACCAAGCAGCACTTTTGCCGTAGCGGCGTTGGAACCGCTCAGACTAATGGCGCGCTGTGCGTGCTGCTCTGCCTTCGGATAATTTCCGGACTGCGCGTAAGCCGTCGCAGCGATAAGGTGGGCACGCCAGGACGCTGAATCCTGACGAAGCAGCTTCTCCATAGTCTGCGTAGCGGGTTCCAATTCCTTCAGCTTCACTTGGACTTCCCCAAGCGCAAGCAGAGAGCGCTCGTGCGTTGGATATATCGAAACGGCCCTCTGAAATTGCCGTTCGGCCTCGGGCAAATCTGCCTGGTTCATATCCAGCAAGCCGTTCAGATACAGCACGTCAGGATTGTTTGGCGAGATTCTCAGTGCCTTGTCCAGGTGCTTGCGCGCATCCGCGAGCTTGCTTTTTCGAATGGCCTCGGCGGATTTATCCATTTCCTGCAAAAGATTTGGAGTTACCACTGGCCGCACCCCAGAGACCGCAACTTCCGATTCGGGATGCAAATACACGAAAACATACTGGTCCCGTGTCACAACGGATTGATTGACGGTTACGCGCTCTTTGGCTCGCTTGAAACCGTCCGATGTAACCTCGACATTGCAATCACCGCTCGGCACGTGCATGAATTGGACTTGGGAGGTGTTTTGCGTCGGGCCAGCCAAAGTGACACCAGCCAACGGGCAATCCAGGGTCACGTTCGCGCCGTGTTCCAGCGTTAGTCCATTCACCTCGCGCACGTTGACAAAAACGTTGACCGGGGACATGGAGACCTTTTGGTCCGCCGGATTCGTGCCAGGACGGTCTGGGCTCAATGGAATGTCGTACTGTGCGCGCAGAATTGCCGGCCCGCTCAAGAATAAAGCGCCGATCAGAATCGCCTTGTAACCCTGGTTCAGAAAGAAAGTGCTGGGCATAGGGTACCTTGTTTTCCCGCAGGGCGAGGATTCCCGCAGGATTTGACTAAGGATAATAGTCAAAGAAGGGTACCGCTTTCTTGTGTTCATTTCTAGGGCAGCGGCGGAAGGTTTTACTTGAACCAATACGGTGTTTGCTTGGCCCAGGTGCTTTCTGGGTACTTTTGGTGTAACAGATCGAAGGCAGCTTTTGAGGCCTTCTCGGTCCCTTCGCTGGTGCAGCCGAACCGGGTCGCGCGCACCACGAGGTGCAGTGCTTCCGGGACGCGCAAGTCATCCGGGTGATTACTGGCAAAGGCAATGGTTTCGCTTCCCAACCAGTCCGGCGCCGGCGGCAGTTTGGTCAGACTTTCGAATTCGCCGGCCGCCATTGTGGAGTCTTGGTTCGTCAGAAAACGCGGTGTGGGAATTTTGCCGTCCGGATAGGTCTGCCTTAGGGCGGAAGGAACAGATCTCCACGGATAGTAGGGATAAATTCCGGTCGTGGGCTGGTCTTTCGAATACGGCGCAAACGAACACCACCAGTTGTCGCGAAGATTGTCGAGCTTGTCCGTCGGCGAATCGCGGCCAATTCCCGCGTCAACAAATGGCCGCAAACCCGGGGATTTGAGCATCGCGTACACAGCAGCGAACGAACGCTCTTCAACCGTCGTCGCGGAAAAATACGTTTCGAATGAGGGTTTCAACTCCGGCGCAAGTTGCACCATGCGAGGAGCGAGATCTAGCGCGATCGCATCATTCTTAAGAAGAACCGCACGCGTCCATGCGGCGAGCGTGACCATGCGCTGCAGCTCCACGGGAAGCTCTTCATTTTTTGCGGTTGCAGCGAGTATCTTCAGCGGAATTTTTTCTGAAAGAACGACCGCTGCATCGGCATCGAAACGGAGCCCTGGTTTCTTACCGTCGGCATTTATTGCATTTGTCATCGAGATTTCGCCGTCCTCCATTCCAAATGAATACGCAACTCCCGCCGGAACGCGCGGAGCGAATCTCAAGAACTCTTCAAAATTCTTGGCGAAGCTCATACGCAACGCAAGAAACTGGTTTTGCGCGGAGACCGGCAATTTGGAAAAATCGTTCTCGATCACGCCGTTCAGTTCCGCCACAATCATGGTGTTTTTGAAGACGCTGCTCCCAAGTCGCAAACTGTGGAAATTGACCGTCGTATAGCCTGGAGAATTTTGCGGAACTTGAACGGCAGCCTCGATAAGGGGGCCGAGTCCCGGCGAGTCCAGGCTTGCCTTGGTGAGTGCTGCCACAAGCCACGGCAGCGATTTTGTCCTCTGCCACTGCTGAGACGCTTCCTTAAATGAATTGGTGGACTTGTCTTTCATCGTGAAAATCCAGTCCGTCAAATCGTCTTTTGTCCCCATGCTTCGGCTGCCGTGATCGAGGAGCCAGAAATAGTCAGTTTTGTCTTGGTCGAAATTCGCATTACCTGGTTTCATCAGCTTCGCGGCGAGTTCCACGCGGCGCTCCTCCGGTCGCAAACGAACGGCCAGAAAGTCCAGCCGCCGCTGTGCCGCTCCATGCATTGCCGGCTGCTTTGGATCAGCAACGATCTGTTTCAAAACTCTTTCCGCTTCGAGCAGGGAGGCGCGATCCAAATTGCCTTTGCCGTCGCCGATCGTTCCTTTGCGAATGAGCGCTCGGGCTTGCAGGTAGGCCGCAATTTCGTGCCACGGTGAATCCTCAGTTTTAGAAAGGTCGCTGAAACGCGATGCGGCCATGTCGTAATCGCCTGCATAAAAATACGCGGCCGCGACTTGGTACTTTCGGTCGTTTCGGATGATGGGAGGATCGCTTTCCGGTGCGGACACAGGAATCACAGCCGGTCTTGGCGGTTGATTGTATTGATAGGGAGCGCCGCAGTTCGCAAAAACTTGTTTTTGTGCTTCAAGCCAGGAATTTACCGCTGCGCTGTCACCGCCAAATTGCGCGCGATGTTGAGCCAACCGTTCGCGCGCCGTTTTGAACGCGTCGGGCAAGCAGTTGTAATAGTCAATGTAATTTCCATCGCGCACTTCTGAGCGAATCACGCCTTGCGCGTCGGGATAGTTCTTGCGCTCCCAATCCCTTTCACCCGCTGCGGTGTGCCAAAGCGTTTCTTCGGTTAGTTGGCCACGCTCTGGAACTTGCCGTTCCGATGCGCTCGTTGCCATGGCGGGATTCGTCCCCATCGCCGGATTCAATACACTTATTTCTTCCTTGGTGAAAGGAGCGCCAGATAGATTGCGATATGCGCCAAAAAGAAACATGTCGTAGTAAGACGGCTGCACGATCCCGAGCCGCCCCCGGAGATATTCGCCATAGTCAAAGTCCGGCCCCTTCATGTCCGTAAAAACGGCTTCGGCCAAATACGGTCCGCACGCGTTCGCCACTGGTGGAATTGGAGCCAGCGAGCAAAGCAGAGCGACAACGACGACGAAACAAGTCAGTTTGCGTGCCATTTTTGAATCTCCCCCAGCGCGGTTTCTGCATGGACTTGGTCCCAAGCCTGCGGAGAGAAAATGTAGATTCGCTGTGACTTGCGATTCTCCCCATTGACAGCAATTCTTTCCGCAAGAATGCCGCGTGAAAACGCTTCGTCCGTCGAGACTCCGACGCTGGTTCCACACGCGGCGACGCGAAATTCATCTCCGCTGGAGATGTAGTTCACAATTTCTCGTTCGCCCGTTCCCATGCGAAAGAGCATCGGCACAGCCTCGTCAATCGTGCCGGGCGGCAATTGCTCGAGCCAGCGATCACCGATGCACCAGGAAGCAAGCGCAGTGATGCTCAACGGGATACCATTCGGCAAGCGATTGCGAACTTCCACCAACAGCGCACGATAAAAATCGTGCTCGCTCAGCGTCGCGTCAAAATCTATCTGAACAGCGCTTACGCCGGGAATATTCGCAGCCGAAGCGATTTCGTTGGCGATGAGTAAAGTCTGTGTGGCGGAAATCGACGCGGAAGATCCCGCGGAGCCGTTGTTGGAGTGAACGGCGCCTTGCAGCGCTTCGATTCTTACGACCGCCATGAGCGGCGTAACGGGAATAATCCGCAGAGGCTGCAAGCGGGGACGCACGAAGATGCCATCCCGTCCCTGGGCGATTTCTTCTGCGGATGGCTCTTTTACTAAAATGGTCTTCGCCAGGAACGCGACGCCGACTTTTTGATCCCCGAGGAATCGCAAATCCTCGGGTCGCTCCCAGGCCCACAAGTACACGTTCGGCAGCTTCGCCATTCGGGGCGACGGCGCTGCACTTGCGGCAGCATACCTTCGAAAGCCGAGCCTTAAACGAGGAACCAACCGCAAGACCCATTCCGCTTTGCCGAAGCCGAACAGAACCCAACCAGCCAGACACACCATAGCCAACGCCAGGGCTCCTCCGCCGAGTTTGGTCCGCCGTGTCACTGGCCACAACCTAGCAATCGTCCTGCCTCAATAACACATTGAATTTAAAAGATTTAATCAAATGCCCGTCATCAGGACTGAGTTCCACTGCCCACGCCGTGTCTCCCGCCCTACGCGCTCGCATGGTCTCTGTCCGCGCCTTATCTTGCTTTTGCCTTGTTCTCGGAATATACTCTTGTTTCGCTCGGAAACGGGTCGCACGACAGGGTGGGCGCAAGCCCACTTTTTTGTTGCCGCCGGTTGGTGAGGGCGTCGGACCGGCTTAGGCCGGGGAGTCTCTGCGTGAATTTGGAAAAGGTCCGCGCAGCCGCGGAACGCGTGGCACGTTCGGAGGGGCTGGAAGTCGTTGATGTCGAATGGAAAGTCGGCAAGCAACGCTTCCTTCGGGTGTACATTGACCGGGTTCCCCCGCTGAAATCCGCGGACGGCACGCCAGAAGTTCCGTCCGATCCCTATCCGAAGATTTCTCATGCGGATTGCGAGCGGGTCAGCCAGCAACTCAGTGTAATCCTCGATGTCGAGGAGTTGATTAGCGGTCCGAGTTACGTGCTGGAAGTCAGTTCACCCGGCATGGATCGTGCGCTTACGAAGCCGGCGGACTTCGAGCGCTTCACGGGCCGATCGGCGAAGGTCTGGACTCACGAGCCCGTCGAGCAGTTGTCGTTTTTGGAAGGGCGCATCGCCGGAGTGGAATCCGGCACTGTGCGCCTGGAATTGAAAGGCAAAGTGCCGCGGACGATCGAAGTGCCGTTTGGAGCGATCCGCAAGGCAAATTTGGTAGTGGAATTTTAGGAGCCGGGACTTAGGGAAGCGCTATGGCTAGCTTGCTTTATCAACAGATCGAAATGCTCAGTCGCGAAAAGCACATTGAACCGGAAATCGTGGTGTCCGCGATTGAAGACGCCATGGTTGTAGCTGCACGCAAATATTACAAGTCCGAAGAAGATCTTCGCGGCAAGTTCAATCAGGAAAGCGGCGTTGTGGATGTTTTCGCCGTGCTTACCGTCGTCGAGGAAGTGGCCGATCCTAAGCGCGAAATCGCACTTGCCGATGCGCGCAAGAAAAACCCTGAAGCAGAAATCGGCACGGAACTTCGTACCAACAAACCGACGGATGTCCTCGGCCGCATCGCCGCGCAAACCGCCAAACAGGTCATCCTTCAAAAAGTGCGCGAAGCCGAACGCGACACAATTTTCAATGAATACCACAACCGCGTCGGCGAACTCGTCACCGTTATCGTGAAGCGCGCGGAAGGCCCGGACCTGATCGTGGATATGGGCCGCACGGAAGCACGTTTGCCGAAGCGCGAACAATCCAAGCTCGAAACGTACAACATCGGTGAGCGCCTCCGCGTGGTTATCAAGATGGTGGACCGCGCTGCGAAAGGCCCCCAGGTCATCGTTTCGCGCGCGGATTCTTCGCTCGTGCAGCGCCTTTTTGAAATGGAAGTCCCGGAAATTTATGACGGCACCGTGCAGATTCGCGCCGCAGCCCGCGAAGCAGGCGAACGCACAAAAGTTGCCGTGCTCAGCCGCGACAAAGACGTTGATCCGGTCGGCGCCTGCGTCGGCATGAAGGGCATGCGCGTTCAATCCATCATTCGTGAACTGCGCGGCGAGAAAATCGACATCATTCCGTACAACGAAGAAACCGTCGCGTTCGCGCAAAAAGCGCTGAGCCCGGCGAAGGTCACGCGCGTCCAAATTACGGACCCGGAAAATCACAAGCTCGAAGTCATCGTCGAGGATTCACAGCTCTCTCTTGCCATCGGCAAGAAGGGCCAAAACGTTCGCCTCGCCAGCAAGCTCATCGGCTGGGATATTGACATCAAGAGCGAAGAAGAAAAGCGCCGCGAAATCGAAGAGCAGATGACCGCGCTCACCGCGCCGGCCACGCCGCTTACCGTTCTCGCCGGAGTTGGCCCGAAGACGATTGAAAAAATCGAAGCGGCGGGCATCACCTCTCTCGAAAAACTTGCAGGCATGACGCCCGAACAGCTCATGGAAATCCCCGGCATCGGCGAAAAGATGGTGGACAAGATTTATCAGGCCGTGAACCGCTTCTACGAAGGCGGCGAGGCGGCTCCTGCCGGCGAAGTAGTGGACATTGAAGAAGGCGGCGAAGAAACAGCCGCTGCGGAACCGGAAGCCGCCACAACAGAAACGGAAACCGCCGCAGCAAGTGAAGAAACAGCGGCAACGGAAACACAGAGCGCCGAGCCAGTCGAAGAAGCGCCCGCGCAGGAATCACAGGAAGCTGAAAATAGCGGGGAACACATTAGTCCGGAAAAGAAGGAAGAAGCGAATTCTTAGGAGCGCATGACAGATATCAATCAAGTCCGAATCAACGAACTGGCCCGCGAGCTTGAGGTCAAGGCCAAGGCAATTATTGACCTGCTTCCTGGTTTCGGCGTCACTGAAAAGAAAACACACTCGAGCTCGATCCCGGCTGATGTTGCCGTCAAGGTTCGCGCCTCAATTCAAGGGCAGGCTCAAGCCGAAGCAGACGCAGAGGCTAAGGCAAGAGCGGACAAAGATGCGCGGGATGCGGCCGCGAAGGCCGCGCTGAGAAAACCCGCAGCTCCGCCTGCTGCAACTCCTGTTGCCACACCTCCGGCTCCAGTCGCTGCAAAACCGGCTGCGCCCGTTGCTCCTGCTGCGGCATCTCCAACGCCCGCTGCGGCTGCGCCAGCTCCTGCGGCCGTTCCGGTTCCTGCGAAACCTGTCGCGCCGCCAGCGCCAGCACCCGCAGCGCAACCTGCCGCCGCAAGGCCCACAGTTCCAGCCGCGCCTCAGCTCGGTCAGCCTTTGCGCCCTGTGCCCGTTCCTTCGCAGACGAATGCTCCCGCCGCTCAGCGTCCGCCATCGCCTGCACAACAGAATCAACCAGGAGCCATGCGTCCCGCTGCTTCGTCACAAGCTCCACAGCGCCAAGGGCAGCCATCGCGGCCAATGCCTTCTGGAAATCGTGGTCCTTTGCCGACGGGAAATCGTGGCCCGATGCCACAAGATCGTCCGAGTGGCCCTCGTCCCGGCCAGCCGATGCGTCCGCAGCAATCCGGCGGTCAGGGGCAAGGTCGTCCATTCACGCCGCGTCCCAGTGGTGGATCCGGAGGCTCTGGCGGTCCGCACAATCGTCCTTATGGCCAACGGCCCGGCGCTGTTCCCACGGGAACTCGCCCCGGTCCGCGTATGCCCGGTCGGCCAACCATGTTGCCACCCATGCCGGACAAGATGCCTTCAAAGGCAGAGCCTGGCAAGCCGCTTTACACGCGCAAACCGCCACAACGCCAGCGCCCCGTCGCGGACAAGCGCGAGATGGAAGGCGAGCGCAAGCTCCATCCGACCCGCCAGCGTGCTGGTGCCGGAGATCGCCGCGCCGCCGCCGTCATTGCACCGCCGGAGCCACGTGAACCACGCGAAGTAACTATCACCGAAGGCATCACGATTCGCGAACTCGCGGAAAAGCTGGACGTGCGCGCGAAGGAACTCTTAAAGGTGCTGCTCGACAAAGGCATCTTCGCTAGCATCAACCAGGCGCTTGACGTTCCGACGGCCACGCAACTCGCCGAATCGTTTAACGGCATCATCTCTGTGGTTTCCTTCGAAGAGGAAATGGTCCTCGAAGTTGCGAAGGAAGAGACCAAGGAAAACCTCAAGCCGCGTCCGCCTGTCGTTACCGTCATGGGCCACGTGGACCACGGCAAAACCAGCTTGCTCGATGCGATTCGCGAAGCGGACGTAGCCGGCGGCGAAGCCGGTGGCATCACGCAGCACATTGGTGCGTACAAAGTTCAAGTCAACGACCGCAGCGTGGTTTTTGTGGACACGCCGGGTCACGAAGCCTTCACGCGGATGCGCGCGCGTGGCGCCAAAGTTACGGACATCGTCGTTCTTGTGGTTGCCGCCGATGACGGCGTCATGCCGCAAACGAAAGAAGCAGTGGACCACGCCAAAGCAGCCAGCGTGCCCATCGTCGTTGCCATCAACAAAATTGACAAACCGGAAGCACAACCCGAACGCGTAAAGCGTCAGCTCAGCGAACTCGGTTTGATGCCAGCAGAGTGGGGCGGCGAAACAGAATTCGTCGAAGTTTCCGCGAAGCAAAAGAAGGGCATCGAGAAATTGCTCGAAATTCTTTTGCTCGTCGCCGATCTGCGCGAACTCAAAGCAAATCCCGACGCCCCGGCTACCGGAACCGTTCTCGAATCCCGCGTGGACAAGGGCCGCGGCCCCGTCGCAACCATTCTCGTGCAGAACGGCACGCTGCGTTCTGGCGACTTCTTCATCTGTGGCGCGGTTTTCGGCAAAGTGCGTGCCATGTTTGATGATCGCGGACGTCCTGTGAAGGACGCGCCGCCGTCCACGCCGGTGGAAGTTCTCGGCCTGCAAGGCGTTCCCGACGCTGGTGATCACTTCTCGGTTACGGACGAAGCCAAAGCGCGCCACATTGTGGACTACCGTCAGTCGAAGCAGCGCGACGCCGCCTTACTCGCCCGCTCCACCGGGGCGCGCATCACGCTCGATCAATTGCACGAGCAGCTCAAGGCCGGCGAAGTCAAGGAATTGCCCATCGTCATCAAGGCGGACGTGCAGGGCAGCGTCGAAGTTTTGAGCGAAATGCTGCCGAAGCTTTCTACCGATCAGGTGAAACTGAAGATCATCGGCTCCGGCGTCGGCGCCGTCAGCGAAAACGACGTTCTACTCGCCAGCGCATCCGGCGCCATCATCATCGCGTTCGGTGTACGGCCGGAGCGGAAAGCTGCCGATCTTGCCCAACAGGAAAAAGTGGACATTCGTACGCACAACATTATTTACGAAGTGTCCGACGAGCTTAAGAAAGCCATGGAAGGCTTGCTCGAACCCGTCTTCCAGGAAAACTATCTGGGCCGCGCGGAAGTCCGCAACACGTTCCGCGTCAAGGGTTCTGGCACCGTCGCCGGCTGCTATGTGGTGGACGGTGTCCTCAAGCGCGACGCGCAGGTTCGCGTCGTGCGCGACGGCGCAGTCATCTATACTTCAAAGCTCAGTTCGCTCAAGCGCTTCAAGGATGACGCCAGCGAAGTGCGCACCGGATTCGAGTGCGGAGCGGGTATCGCCAACTTCAATGACGTGAAAGTTGGCGACATTCTGGAGTGCTTCAACGTGCAAAAACTTTCCGCGGCGGAAGCTGCCGCTCAGTCTGGCGTCCCCGCCGGCAAAAAATAGGCTGCAAACCGTTCCTGGAAATCCAAATGCCTGTAGGATTGCTTACGTTGGAGTTGCATATTGCTGATGCGCAATCGCTCAAGGATAAGCGGCAGGTTTTGCGCAGCTTGAAGGACAAGTTGCGCATCAAATTCAACGTCGCCGTTGCGGAGCTCGATCATCAGGACGTCTGGCAGCGCTCCGTCGTCGGCGTTGTAACGCTCTCGACCGAAGAGAAACACGTTCGGGAAGTTTTGCAAAAGGCTTTGGACGAAGCAGACGGGATTCTTGGCTCGATGCTGATCAACCAGGCCATTGAGATCGTGTAACGACAGTTGGCGAGCGTGAGCGTGTTTTGAAGAGTCTGTCATCCTGAGTGTCCCCGTTCAGACCGGGACGCGAAGGATCTCAGTGTAACGAGTTGAGGCGGCTTTTTAGGCTCAGCTTGTAAGGTGAACTAAACGAACGGCCATGAGCACTACGAACCATCGTCACGAACGCATTGGCGAGGAAATCGCCCACGAAATCAACGCCATGCTTGCCGGCGAACTGAAGGACCCTCGCCTCGAAGGTCACGTCAGCGTGAGTGAAGTCCGCGTTCAGCCGGACATGAAACACGCGCGCATCTTCGTCAATGTGCGTTCGAACGATCCCAAGGAACAAAATGGTGCCATCAAGGCTCTAGTGCATGCATCCGGCTACATTCGCCACGAGCTTATCGAACGCCTACAGGTTCGCCGCCTCCCCGAGCTTCATTTCACTCTCGATGTTTCCGAGGAGAGCGCACTGCGCATCGAGCAGCTTCTGAAGGAAGTAAAAAAAGACAAGCCATTGGCCCCGTAATCGTGGTCGTTAGAGTAACCACCTGCTCAGATGATTCGCAATCATTCGCGGAGTTCGTGACTCACAACTTAGAACTTATCACTCAAAACTGACTCTCCTATGCCCCGCAAACCTCAACCCGCTCCGTTCGACGGCGCGCTTGTCATTGACAAGCCGCAAGGCAAAACGTCTCACGACGTCGTTGATGCCGTTCGCCACATGGCCGGTTTTCGTCAGGTCGGGCATTTAGGCACGCTCGATCCTCTCGCTACTGGTGTACTTGTGATTCTGCTCGGTCGCGCCACACGCCTCGTTCAGTTTTATTCCGGACGCCGCAAACGCTACACCGCCGGATTCCGCTTCGGCTTTGCCACGGATTCCTACGATTCCGACGGCGAAGCGCAGGGTTCGGACACTCCGCCCCTTCTCGACGCCGAGACGCTGGAGCGTTTTGCCGCGGAACGCATCGGCCGCTTCGCGCAAATGCCTCCAATTTTCTCCGCGAAGAAAGTCAACGGCCGTCCGGCTTACGAACTCGCTCGCAAAAAGAAGGAAGTCGAACTGAAACCGGTCGAAGTGGAACTCTTCGAATTCAAGCTGACGGAAATCGCCGGACCTATCGCGCGCTTCGTCGTCGAATGTGCTTCGGGCACCTACATCCGTTCACTGGCACACGAAATGGGCCAGAAAATCGGCTCCGGTGCGCACCTCGCGGAGATCTGCCGCACGGCCGTTGGTGAATTCTCTCTGCAGCAGGCCTGGAAGCTGGATGATCTTGCGGAAGCCGCACGCGCCGGAAAATTCAAGGAATGCCTCATTCCGCTCGAAAATCTTTTGCCCAATTTCCCGCGCGCCAACGTGTTGCCGGTCATCGAAAAGCGTGTTCGCCACGGCGCGCGCTTCAACGTCACCATTTCTCAGATTCAGCCGGGCCGCTCGGAAAATCCTCCGGGCTCAACCATGGAACTCGATTCCGGTGAACCTCACCCGCCGCGCCTTCGCGTGTTCGATCAACAGCAAAAGCTCATCGCCATCGCCGAAGCCGTTGTGCCGCGCACCTATCAGCCCGTCGTAGTGTTCGAGCCGCTCCCCTGAACCAATTGGGTTCTTTTTCGTTCGAAAATCCGCGGCTCTACTGCTGTGGATTGCTTGGTGGAGGCAGAGGAGGAGTCTCTGGAGCCGGCGCAGCTGGCCCCAGTGTGCTCGCCCCCGTTCCCGGACTCGGCCCCGCATAAATGGAACTCGAGATCCGCGGAGGAATGCGCAGTTTTCTCGGCGTAACTAAAATCAGAAATTCCGTTTCCCGCGCCGTATTGTTTCGGTTTTGCACCGCATACCCGATGCCGGGCACTTCTCCAAGTCCAGGCAGTGACACGAGCGACTTCGCTGCTTCTCTATCCGTAAGTCCTCCGACCAGCGAAGTTTCGTCCTGTTTCAATCGCACCGTTTGAGTCAACGTCTGGTTATTGATCACCGGAATTCCATTGATCGCCGTTCCCGCGAGGGAACGAATTTCGAATTCGAGTTGAAGCGTCACTTCGTCGGAACCATGCACGTACGGAGTCGCTTTGATCTTGAGGCCCAAGTCAATGTATTCCGATCCCGGGTAGGGAACTTGTACCGCGCCGCCGTTGGCGAACGCCGATGGGTCGAGGAACACGCTCACAAGATTGCTCGTCCCGGAGTGTGCGGTCAGCGCAACGTCCGGCAATCCGTTTCCGTCGAAGTCGGCGGTCGTGATTCCTTGCGGCCCGCTGGGTGTGGAAAGCTCGATTTGTGGCGCGTAGACTCCCAGGCCCAGCCCAACGTAGATTCCCAGCGTCGCGACGCCTTGGTTCGTTACCGCGATATCGCCAATTCCATCGTTGGTGAAGTCTGCGATGACCACGCCGGAAGGATTTGCCCCTAACGACGTCGTCAGCGGGGAACCGGACGCAACGGAAAATGTCGCGTCGCCGTTGTTCAGAAAGACGCTGATCGTGCTGTCCGTTGAGTTCACAATCGCCAAATCCGGCACGCCATCCGAATTCAGATCGCCAGCCGCAATCGCGATCGGTCCGTTTCCGGTTCCGAAAGGCGACCCGGGCGCAATCGTGAATGTTCCGTCAAACGAACTGTCTCCTGAGGCTCCAAGAATTGCCGCGTTGTTCGTGAGTTGATTCACGATTGCCAGGTCGGCCCCCGTCCCGCTCAGGTTTTGAAAGTTGCCTCTCACCATAGCCACAGGCCCTTGCATCGTTGCCGGAAGCTTGAAAGGTGAGTTTGGAAATGGCGTGAATGTTCCGTCGCCATTTCCCTGGAAAGTCGAAATCGTGTTGTCACCGCTGTTCGCAACCGCAAAATCGAGCTTTCCGTCGCCGTTGAAATCCGCGATCACTACCGCGCGCGGCTGCGCTCCCACTGTGAACGGAGAACCGGCTGCTTCTCCAAATGTTCCGTCGCCGTTCCCTAAAAGCACCGTGGCTGTATTTGAAGAGGAGTTTGCGATTGCGAGATCTCCGGGTTGCGACAAATGATTCGCGTCGGTCAGCCGAAAAATCCCGCCCGCGATTGCCGCAGGCCCCGTTTCATTTGGCCCCAGCGCAAAAGCAGTTTTGGGTTGCGTGAAATTTCCACTATTTTGATTCATCAGAATGCTGATGGAATTGTCTTGCTGATTCACCACGGCGAGGTCGCTCAACCCGTCGTTATCGAAGTCTTGTGCGGCAACGGCGACGGGCGTTTGGCCGACAGTGAAATCCGTCCGCGGAAAGACCGTGGACGGAATCGTTCCGCGCACCACTGTTGCGCCCAGGCTTGTGGAAAGCAGCGAGAGCGTCACGGGAAAACGCGACCCAATGAAGAACGTCGCGGGTTTCGTGTCCTGCACGCGCATCAGCACTTCTCGCCCTGTCTTGACCAGGGACAACGCATCCGCAAAATTTGCAGAAGTACTGGGTAAGTTCAGCAGGAACGTGCTCTTGCCTCCACCCACCGGAACCACCGGGGGCGCGGGTGTGATACCGTGCGCTGCAAAAACCTGCTGCACGAGCGTAAGAAGATTCGCTAGGGTCGTAGCCTGTTGCAGTATCTTCAGATCGCTCGTGCTCAGTGGAAATGCCGTCGCGTTCGTCGGCGGTACGATTCCCAGATTCAGTGCTTTGTTCTTGTCCACTTCAAGCAGCTCGATCTCCAGCATTAGTTCGCTGTGCGACTGCTCCACTTGTTTGATCAACGCTTTGGCGAGCTTCACTTTTTCCACCGAATCGCGAATAGTAATGCTGCGGCTTTTCAAATCCAACTCGATGTGATTTGCGCTCGTGATTTCCCGCAGCGCGCGTAGCAAGTCCGTCGTGTCTTGCGCATCAACCGCCGCTCCCAGCACGAAGGTCTGTTCTACTTCCAGTCCGTACTCTCTCCGCTTCTGAATCGTGTCCGGGGCGACAAAAATCATCGTCGGATTCAATGGCCGGTAAAAGGTTGTTGTCTGTTGCCCGAGAATTCTCATTGCAGTGGCAAAATCCATTTCGTCCACGCGCAGCTTCACGTTCCGCGAAAGCAAATCGGGGTCGAACGCCGCCGTGATTCCAAATGCGCGCGCCACTTGTTCGTATGCACCGCGCGTGTCTCCGCGCAGATTGAAACTTCGCACTCCACTCTGCGGTTTCAGTTGCGGCGGCCCTTTCAATTTGTATTGCTCGGGCGGACCGGCAGGCAATTCCTCTTCCTTCATGGATTGCATTTGTGCCTCGCGCTCCGCGACAATCGCATTTCCCGGATCGATCTCCAGCGCCGCGTGCAACTCTTCCGTCGCCTTGCGCAAATCGCCCCGGATCGCCGCGTTTTCCGCCGCGTCCACGTGCGCCCGCACCAGCTTCGCGCGCAATGCCGCCGCATGACCCACAATTCCCAAATCAAGAGGCGCATCCTTCGCCGCCGCGTCGTAGGCCGCGAGCGCGTCGGTCAGGTCTCCTGCAGCTTCCGCTTTCTCCCCCTGCTGCACCTCTTTCTGTGCCTTTTTCAGATCCTGTGCCTTGTGCTCTACTTGCGCTGGCAGGGAATCGCTCATCGCCAGCACACACAATGCTGCCATCGCGGCCCCCATCGCCCGCCGTCGTTCCTTCGCAGCAATTGTCCTAAGCGCTTTCCGTAGCATCATTTCCAGACGGGATTCCTCAATCCCAGTTTGCCATTTTCAGGCCCTGCGGTATGCTACCTTTAATATATCGGACTAATATGGTCCGATTGACCTTCAGCCTTCTCAAGCGTTACACTATGGTTGAAGTTGCAAATGACTTTCAACTGGATATACTGTGCTCTCTGCCCTCCTGGTCGCTCTTCGTGAAGGCGTCGAGGCCTCCCTCGTCGTCGGTATCATCCTTGTCTATCTTTCCCGCACCGCCCGTGCACACCTTACTAAATTTGTCTGGTATGGTGTCGGCCTCGCTTCCGCGCTAAGCCTTGCCGTTGCCATTGCTCTCGAGCGTTGGCGCATTAACCAGGACGGTTTCGAAGGCTTACTTCTTCTCGTCGCCGCCGTATTCGTTGTTTCGATGATCGTTTGGATGAACCGCGTTGCGCGCCATCTTCGCAAGGATATCGAGCAAAAAATAGACGCATATGCCGAGCGCGCTGGCGCCGCTGCGGGTTGGGGCATTTTTCTTTTTGTGTTTCTCATGGTTTTGCGCGAAGGCGTCGAGCTCGCACTGATTCTCCGGGCCGTTGAGCTTTCCAGCGACGGCCTGCAAACCTGGATCGGCACGCTTCTCGGACTCGCTGCCGCCATCGCCGTCGGACTTTTCTTCTTCAAGGGGACCGTTAAGATTCCGTTGCACCGCTTTTTTGCGGTGACCACCGTCATCCTCTGGCTCGTGGCTGCTCAGCTCGCCATCACCGGCCTGCATGAGCTTAGCGAAGCGCGCTGGATTCCTTCCAGCAAGCAGGAAATGGCCCTCATCGGCCCCATCGTTCGCAACGAACTCTTTTTCTTTGTTTTCATTTTCGGCGCGGCCATTCTCCTGATTCTGCGTGAATGGCTTACGCCTTCCAGCCCCAAAAACGCCGTAGCAAACGAAGCCGAGCAGCGCCTGTTTGAAGCGCAGCGCCGCCGCCAACGCCACTGGATGATCGCCGCTTCCACTGCGTGTCTCGTCGTGGTACTCGTCCTCACTGCCGATTTTATTTACGCGCGCGCAAATTCCGCCCCACCTTCATCCCACTCGGTCACGGCATCTGGTGATTTGATTCGCGTTCCCGTAGCCGAAGTGCAGGACGGAAATCTTCACATTTTTACCTTCAATTCCCCCTCCCAGGAATTTCGTTTTCTCGTCATCAAGAAGCCGCAAGGCTGGGGCGTCGCGCTCGATGCCTGCCGCATCTGCGGCCCGGAAGGCTATCGCCAGGACGGCCAGAATGTAGTTTGCCGCCATTGCGGCTCTGCAATCTATGTCCCCACTATCGGTGAAGCTGGCGGCTGCAATCCCGTGGGCTTGCCATTCCAGTTGCAAGGTTCCGACATTGTCGTAAATGTCTCCTCCATCACCCGCGCCTACACCGAGGTCCCCAAATGACCTCTCTTTTCATTCGCAACCCTAGGAATTTTGTCATCCTGAGTCCCGAAAATTTAACGACCAACTTGCGGTACTCCGCGTTCTTCACTGGTCACCAGTCTCTGGTCACCAGTCACTGACCCCATGTTCCTCCGCCTCATCACCGACTCCGTCACGCGCCGCCCGCGCCGCAAACTCCTCACTATCGCCGCGCTCTCTCTAGGCATGGCCGTAGTCACCGCGGCGCTCAGCGTCTCCCTCGACGTCGGCGATCGCCTCTCCGCCGAATTTCGCTCCCTCGGCGCAAATCTTGTTGTAACGCCCCAAGCCGACTCTCTCCCGCTCGAAATCGGTGGAGTGGACTACCGCCCCGTCAACTCCGGCGCCTACCTCCCCGAATCCGGCCTCCCCAAAATCAAATCCGTCTTCTGGCATAACAACATCATCGCCTTCGCACCGATACTTGAGCTCCGAGGCGAA